>Ga0114946_10000014_pt1 | contig 79632 bp, 70 predicted proteins | sample WalLakDeSediment_FD_88676 | JGI IMG/M metagenome (GOLD analysis project Ga0114946, IMG submission 88676) | Lake sediment microbial communities from Walker lake, Nevada to study Microbial Dark Matter (Phase II) - Walker Lake 11/02/13 Deep Sediment | ecosystem: Environmental > Aquatic >... | reverse complement strand
GCTGATCACAGCGGGCAACCATCCAGGCAATCATATTATTTCGCTTATCAGGCGTAAAAGGCAGGATCTGAACATATTCCGGCTCATCATAACCGGGCAGTTCTAAAATTGTGTAATAGGGCTCCATCAATTGTTCCTGCCCGAAAGACTGCTCCATAGGTATATCCCAGAGATCTTCCCTGGTATAGAAAATATTGGGATCGGTAATATGGTAGAGCTTGTAAATCTGGGCCTGCAGGTTAAAGAGGTCTTCCGGATAACGGATATGCGCCATCAGCCCCTCGGGCAGTTCTTCCATCGGGCTGAACATATCGGGGAAAATCCGGGCATAGGTCTGCACCAGCGGATCCTCCGGATCGACTACATAGTATTTAACGTCACCATGATAGGCATCGACGACAACCTTAACCGAGTTGCGGATATAGTTTATATTGCCATAAGGAGCTGAATAAGGGTAATTTCCGGTAACGGTATAAGCATCCTGAATCCAAAATAAGCGTCCGTCGTTAACCACAATATATGGGTCCCCGTCGTAGCGCAAAAACGGTGCAATCTTACGCACCCGCTCATGGATATTACGATCAAAAAGGATCCGGCTCTCGTTGCTTAATTCATTAGATATGAGAATACGGTATTCGCCGAATTTCAACGCGAGCAGAGCCCGGCGCAGAATAGATTGCAAAGGAATACCGGCATCGCCGTCATAATAAATAAATTCATTTTCATCACCGGCAGTGGCATAATGAAATTCCGGTGTCGCTGTATTGATGATCACATAATCATCGGTCAGTTCGCCAAAATAGATCGCCGGATTGGACAGCTCCAAAGCTCCGGAAGGCGGAATATCGCCCAGGAAATAACGCGGCAGGCCTTCAGAAGTTACCTCGTTGACCGGGCTCATGGTAACACCGTAGCCATGTGTCCACTGCAGGCTCATGTTAACCCAGGTCTGGGCCTGTTCGGCGAGACGGGTTTTATCCAGTTCCCGGGCGGAAAGCATCACCTGGCGGTATTCATCATCAATAACGTAACGATCAATATCGACATCATTAAAACGATAATAAAGACGGATTGCCTGCAGCTCGTTAAAGGTAGTTAAAAGGGGCCGGTGATCCCAGAGGCGCACGTTATTTATTGTCCCCGGGTTATCGCGCAGATCACTCCAGGTGAGCGGTTCACCCGGATCATAAGGGCGCGTTCCAAACTGATCTATACCGTAAGCCTGGCGCGTAAATTCAATATTATGGGCCAGGAATTCCCTTTCATAACTAAACTCACTCGGCTCGACTATGAAACTCTGAATTGCGGCCGGGTAGGCCCATCCTCCCAGGAGTGAAACCCCGGTCAGGGCCAAAATACCATATATGAAGATACGGTAACGGCGTAAAAAAATATTAGCCAGGAAAACAAGGGCAATTATAACTGCCAGGACCATTAAAATCATTAAAACCGTGTAGTTGGCATTTATATCGGTATAACCGGCTCCGTAAACCACGCCCCGCTCGGATAAAACCAGTTCCAGCTGCTTGAGCCGGTAATCCCAGGCTTTTAAACCAAATATCAGGGCAAGTAGAACAGCCAGGTGGCTGATCCCCTTTGCCGGGGGAAGCATCCAGCCCTGTTTCCCCTGGGACGGAGGGTTCAACAGCAGGTAGATGGCACCGACAACAATAAGGCTGATAACCATGGTCATCATCAAAAAACCATAGATGAAGCGATAGAAGGGCAGGCCGAAAACATAAAAAGCGACATCGGCCCCAAATACTGGGTCGCTGATATTAAAGGGAACATGGTTGAAATATTTCAGCACTTCCATCCATAAATTTCCAGAATAACCTGAAAGGACATAAGATAATATGCCCGCTGCAACGAGATAATAAAGTGCCAGGCGTCGCGGTGTCAGGTAACGCATAAATCCAGTTGCCATTAACCTCTCCCGCAGGGCCAGGTTGGGAAAACTCATTACATAACGCCTGGTCAGCATCAGATTAATAAAAAGGAAAGCAAACAAAAAAATAAAACTGCCGATACGCAAACCCCAGCGTGTAAGATTTTGGGTCCAAAATACCTGCTCCACATCCAGTTCCGTAAACCAGAGCAAATCCAGATAAAAATTTGTTCCGGCCAGCAGGAGTGATCCCAGGACAACAACTGTAAAGATGATGATAAAAAAACGACTGCGCAATTTAATCCCCCCCGGCAAAATAAATACCGGCGCTTGACCGGTTTATATTGTCTTATCTTACTTTCATTTTAGCCTACTCTGGATCGCTTTGTCAAAGTTAACTAAAACCGTAAGTCACTACTATGTCGGCACTACTAACTATCCGCTTTATATTCTTTCAGGGATTTGGTTAACAAACCCATTATTCCTTAATTATAGCTACTCCTGAGCTGGTGCCGATCCTGGTAGCCCCGGCTTCGATCATCTGCCTGGCCGCCTTCGCAGTGCGAACACCACCCGAAGCTTTGATTCCCAAATCCGGGCCGACTGTTTCACGCATCAGCTGCACATCGGCGATCGTAGCCCCACCCGGTCCAAACCCGGTTGAGGTTTTAACAAATGCCGCACCTGATTCTTTAACCAGTCGGCAGGCAGTAATTTTTTCTTCCTTATCAAGTAACCCGGTTTCGATAATCACTTTGACGGTGTTACCTTTCGCTGCCCGGACAACAGCGGCCAGATCATCGATAACATATTGTATATTGCCACTCTTGAGGGCTCCGACATGGATTACCATATCAACTTCTTCGGCACCGCTATCCACAGCCTCAGCCGCTTCGAAAGCTTTTGTCGCTGTCGACGTTGCTCCCAGTGGAAACCCGATCACAGCACAAACTATTACCGGGCTGCCCTGCAGCTCTTTGACTGCAGTATCGACATAAGAGGGGTTGATGCATACAGCATAAAAACTATGTTCAATCGCTTCCTTGCAAAGCTTAATAATATCTTCACCAGTTGCTTCCGGTTTAAGCAGGGTATGGTCGATATAACGGGCCAATCTAACCGACATTCATTTTACCTCCTTTTCTGCTTCACGACGCCAAATACAAGCGGCTGCAAATCAACCGGATCTTTAACAAACTCGTATGCGGATGAAACCATTTTCTTTATTGAATCGACCTGATCAGGCGATACACCGGCACGAGCGTGTAATACAGCCAGAGTGTCTCCCGTTTTGACCCTGTCACCTACTTTTTTCTCAACTGTAACCCCCACTGCAGGGTCAATTGTTGAATCCTTCATTTCCCGGCCGGCGCCCAGAGTCATCGCCGCCATTCCGATTATTTCTGCTTTGAGACGGCTGACATAACCCTCCCCTGCCGACTGGACTTTAAACTGTTCTTCCGATTCTGGCAGCAGGGAGAGATCTTCGGTTACCCGAATATCACCGTGCTGTCTTTTAATCAGTTCTTTGAATTTATTCAGGGCGGCACCATTTTCAATTACTTTCTTAAGAACATTTTTCCCCTCATCCGGGTCTGAAACTTTTTCAGCAAGGTACAGCATCCAACCACCTAAAACCAGGCATAGCTGTTCTAAATCGGGAGGCCCCTCACCGCGCAGGGTCTTAATCGCTTCTTCAACCTCGAGGGCATTGCCGACTGCCCTGCCCAGGGGTTGGTCCATATTAGTTACCACGGCCACAGTTTTGCGGCCGGCATTAGAACCAATATCTACCATGATCCGTGCCAATTCAAATGCTTGAATCTGATCTTTCAAGAACGCACCGTCGCCGCACTTAACATCGAGGACAAGTGCATCGGCGCCTGCTGCCAGCTTTTTGCTCATGATACTGGCAGCAATCAGGGCCATACTGTCGACAGTTGCCGTAACATCACGAAGAGCATAAAGCTTTTTATCGGCAGGCACCAGGTTACCGGTCTGGCCGGCCACCGCCACACCAATATCTTTAACGGCTGCAATCAATTCTTTTATAGACATCTCTGTCCTGAACCCGGGAATCGCCTCCAGTTTATCCAGGGTACCTCCGGTGTGTCCGAGTCCACGACCTGATAACTTGGCTACAGGAGCTCCTGATGCTGCCACCAGCGGGGCAAGAACCAGGGTAGTGGTATCGCCCACTCCTCCAGTGCTGTGTTTATCTACCTTGATCCCTGGTATTTCTTGTAAAGATATTGTATCACCGGAATCGACCATGGCCATGGTCAGGGAAAGAGCTTCATCTTCGGTCATGCCCTGAAAATAGATAGCCATAGCCAGGGCCGACATCTGGTAGTCAGGAATACTGCCATCAACATAGCCTTTAATAATAAAAACGATTTCAGCTTCACTGAGAGCAGAACCATTACGTTTTTTTAAAATTAAATCATAGACCCGCAAAAGATCACCGCCACAACCCTAAAGATTTATCAGCGTTTGCCTTTATCGTATGGCTCACCAATCGCTTTCGGCGCCTGAGAAGATTTTGAAGAAAGCACCAGGGCAATAAGCGTAACAACATACGGAAATGTTTTCAGGTAAATACCGGGTATCTGGGCCAGGATCGGGACAGCCTGAGATACATTGGCAATAGTACTGGCGAAGCCGAAAAAGAATGTCGCCCCGAGGATACCCCACGGTTTCCATTGCCCGAAAATCAAGGCAGCCAGGGCCAGAAAACCAAGCCCGGCAGCAGTACCGTTAAACTCACCAGACAAAGTGACAATAAATGTTGCACCGCCAAGCCCGGCACAGGCTCCTGATATAAGGACGGCAAAATAGCGCATCAGATAGACATTAACACCTGCTGCATCGGCAGCATGGGGATGCTCTCCACAGGCTCGCAGACGCAAACCGAAACGAGTTTTATAAAGTAGAAATGTCGCCGCTGCCAGGATAAAAAGTACAAACCAGGTTGTAGCGAATGTCTGGGTGAAAAATAGCCTGCCAAGGATAGGTAACTCGGACAAAACAGGAATAGTCACCCGGCTTAAACCACGAATAATCTGAACATTACCGCTGCCGGTAATTAAACGGGCCAGGTATACAGTTATTGCTGAGGCAATCATGTTAATCGCGATACCACTGATAACCTGATTCGCATTTAAAGTAACACAGGCAAAAGCATGCAGCAAGGCAAATACAGCCCCAAAGAACATTGCCGCTAACAGGCCAATCCATACAGCTGTGCCGGGAAAGATTGCTTCAGTGCTTGATATAACCAGGGCTCCGACAAACATACCCATCAGCATCAGCCCTTCAAGCCCGATATTGATCACGCCGCTTCGTTCACTGAAGAGGCCACCCAGTGATGTAATCAGCAGAGGTATGGTAAAAGCAATGGCATAGGGGAAAAGTTGATAAATCAGGTCTACCATTTATTGATCACCTCCGCTGCCTGCTTCAAGAGTTCTCTTTTTGGCTTTGCGAAGTAGAGCACCGGCCCTGAACCTCTTGATTCGATCCCAATTCCGTTCAATTAAAACTGAGGTGGCGGCAAAATAAATAATTGTAGCGATAATCGTATCGGCTATTTCAGGGGGAATGGCAGTCATCGCATTCATAAACCCTTTTCCTGTATGCAGCAGTCCGAAGAAAATAGCTGCCGCAAATACGCCCCAGGGTGAATTGGCCCCTAAAAGGGCAACAGCAATTCCGTCAAAACCCTGGGAAGGCAGAACTCCAATCTGCATATTCGAGGCATAACCGACATAAAATGTAGCGCCGCCGAGACCTGCCAGGGCACCGGCGATCGACATGGAAAGGATAATATTGCGGTTGACACTGATCCCGGCAGCCTCGGCCGCATCACGGTTATAACCGACCGCTTTCAACTCGTAGCCCAGGGTTGTTTTCTCCAGGATCAGGGCACTGATAACGACAAAGATTATAGCAAGAAATATGCCGAGATTTATGTAAGATCCACTGAAAAGTGACGTCAGCCAGGGTACCTTCATCGATGCAGCTTCGGGAATACGTTGTGACTCCGTTTCCAAAAAAGGCCCCTTAAAATAAGCGGGCACAATATAAAAAATGGACCAGTAAGCAATCCAGTTCATCATGATCGTGGAAACCACTTCGTGGACGTTAAACCTTGCTTTAAGGTAACCCGGCAGAGCCGCCCAGAGTGCACCACCAATCAAGGAACCGAATACGATAGCCAACAGTAAAATCGGCTTCGGCCAGTCAAAAGTCAGGCCAATGGCTGTGGCGCAAAGGCCGCCAATCAGCATCTGCCCGGCACCACCTATATTGAAAAGGCCGGTTTTAAAAGCAAAAGCTACGGATAAACCGGCAAAGATAAGCGGAGTAGCCATCCCGAGTGTATTGCCGATGCGCTCTATATTCATCATGCCGCCCCGGAAAAGATAATAGAAACCGTCAAAGGGGTTGTTACCGGTAACCACCATTAATATAGCGCCGGCTAACAAGCCCAGGAATACGGCAAAAAGAGACATAAGAAAATCTTTTTTGACCCTGACCTTTGTTTTCAAGCAGTAGCACCTCTTTTCACCCCGGCCATCATTAAACCAATTTCGTTTTCGTTTGTCTCAGCTGCATTGACCAGGCCAACCAGCTCACCGCTGTTAATTACCGCAATACGATCGGACAAATCGAGAATTTCATCAAGCTCCAGGGATATGAGCAGGACTGCTTTGCCCTGATCGCGCTGTTCAATCAGGCGCCTGTGGATATATTCAATTGCACCCACATCAAGACCACGGGTCGGCTGGACGGCTATAAGTATCTCGGGATTGCCATCAATTTCCCGCCCGACAATCGCTTTCTGCTGGTTGCCGCCGGAAAGCGACCGGGCTGAAGAATCCGGCCCTTCCCCGGCGCGGACATCAAAATCCTTTATAACCCGGCTGGCATGTTCTTGGATCAGGTCCCAGTTTAAAAACCCCCTGCGGGAAAATGGCTCGAGGTAGTAGTTTTTCAGGACCAGGTTTTCCTGGACAGTGTAGTCGAGGATCAGACCGTGCTTGTGGCGATCATCGGGGATATGGGCCATACCTTTCTTGATCCGTTCGCGAACCGGAAAAGAACTTACATCAGTACCGTGAACGATTATTTTGCCCGATTCAATGCTGCGTAAACCGATTATTGCCTCCACCAGCTCGGCCTGCCCATTGCCGTCAACACCGGCAAGGCCGACAATTTCACCGCATTTAACCCCGAGAGAGAAATTTTTTAGGCCGAGTGCTCCACTGCTGGATAGAACAGAAAGGTTTTCGATTTTTAAAATTTCTTCCCCTAAATGAGCTTCTTTTTTCTTAATCTCGAATAATACTTTCCGGCCGACCATCATTTCGGCAAGTTTTTCTTCCGTGGTTTCTGAGACTTTGACCGTACCCACTAATTTGCCCCAACGGATGACCGTACAGCGGTCGGCAATGGCCATAATTTCGCGCAGTTTGTGTGTAATCAAAATAATCGTCTTGCCTTCGTCAATCAGGCTGCGCATAATTTTCATTAGTTCACGTACTTCCTGGGGGGTTAAAACTGCGGTTGGTTCGTCAAAAATCAGGATTTCAGCATCGCGGTAGAGCATCTTTAAGATTTCTACCCTCTGCTGCATTCCTACTGACACCTCAGATATTTTTGCATCCGGATCTACATTAAGGCCATACTGCTTGGATAGTTTGCTGATCCGTGCTGAAGCGGTACGAATATCAATCATCATTGCCCTGGTCGGTTCCAGGCCCAAAATGATATTTTCCGTTACCGTGAAATTGTGAACTAACTTAAAATGCTGGTGAACCATACCGATACCGAGATCGTTTGCAATGTTGGGATTGGCAACATTTACTTTTTTGCCGTGCAGATAAATTTCTCCGTTCTCGGGCTGGTAAAGGCCAAAGAGAATATTCATCAGGGTTGATTTTCCGGCTCCGTTTTCACCCAAGAGAGCATGGATTTCACCCTTTTTAACCTGGAAATTAATATCGTCACAAGCTACTACACCGGGAAATTCTTTGCGGATCTCGCGCATTTCAACCACATAATCCAAACGCATCAACTCCTCTGCTGTATTAGAGATCAGAAGTCAGAGCGCCAGCGAGCCGGAAAAACCAGGGAGAATTAATCTGCCGCTCAGCAGGTGCATTTGATCTGAATTTTTGTGCTGACCTGACCAAGGGATTGCTTGATAAAATTAGCAAAAAAGGGCGGATTGCCCGCCCTTTTTATTATACTGATTTGCAATAATTACTGGAACAGGCTGCCCCTCTCATCAGCAACAACAAGGGTACCGTCCTGCATCGCAGCAAAAGCTTCGGCCACAATTGCCTCGACTTCAGCATCGAGGTTTGGGTTTTCCGGAGGAATACCCACGCCGTAGTTTTCCGCACTAAAGGTAAGTATTTCTCCACCAGGGAATACACCGTTTAGCTCGGCTTCAATCATGTCGTAGGCGGCAATATCTATATATTTCATCGCTGAGGTGAGGATAATCGAGTTTTCGCCATCGTAGATACCTTCATCATACTGGTCTACGTCGACACCGATAATCCATACTTCGGCACCTTCATCAGCCCGCCTTTTGGCTTCATTGATTGCACCGACACCGACACCGCCGGCCGCAGCAAAGATCGCATCTACACCTTTATCAAACATTGCGGCAGCCAGGGCCTGGCCTGCAGCCACGTTTTCGAAAGTGCCTTCATAAATAAAGTTTTCTGCATTCATTACGATAGCAGTGCCATGGTTCTCATTGGCATACTGTATGCCCTGCTGGAAGCCCCAGTTAAAGAGCTGAACCGGGGGTATCTCCATGCCGCCGATAAAACCGACTTCCCCTTCACCAAGCTGCAGGGCGGTAGCCAGGCCGGCCAGGAAGCCTGATTCATGCTCGGTAAAGAAGATGGAAACTACGTTCTCTTTGACAACCGGCACCCAGTCTCCGGCATGGGGATAGCCGTCGATTAAAACAAATTTGGCCTCGGGGTACCTGTCCTGCACATCATATATGGCTGTCTCAAATTTGAAACCAGGGCAGACTACAAAAGTAAAATCAGCATCAACAAGGTTGCCGATCTCGGTAATATAATCTGCTTCGGTTGTCCCGCCAGGCTGTAAATACCTGGTCTCCAATCCAAAATCCCGTGCCGCTAACTGGACCCCTTCCCAGGTGCCCTGGTTAAAGGATTTGTCGTCAATGGTTCCGGCATCGGTTACCATGCCGACTTTTAGATCCGAAGTAACGGCGTCGTCTGTCCCACAACCCATCACTGCTAAAACCATGATCATCACCAATAACAGAGCTAACCACTTACCCATGGTAAAACCTCCTCTTTGTTCTTAATTCGATCAGTATATTACTTTTGTGCATCATACCTGTCCGGTGTGAAAACCTTCCGCCTCACCCCTCTTTTTTTACCGCAAACATTCATCTCGTTACCCGGTCACAAAACATTTGCGTTGTTCTAATTCTGCATTTATATGCTATATCCTTCTATTTTAAAACCATAATTTCAGGCAGGATATATGCCTTTAATTGCGAAGTACTATTATAATCAGGATTTAAATAGCAAAGGAGAGATTTTGTAATGAGCAGTACGAGAAACCCGGAAAAGGCCCCCGAGGGGCACAGGCGAATCGACTGGGTCAGTCGGCATATGCCTGTTATGAACAAACTAATTAATCAATACGGTGGTGAAAAACCGTTTAAAGGAATTAAGATGGTGATTTGCATTCACCTGGAAGCCAAAACGGCATATATGGCCAAAGCCTTTCAAAAATGCGGTGCTGAGGTGGTTATAACAGGGAGCAACCCACTTTCAACGCAGGATGCCATTGCCAACGCTCTTGTCGAAGACGGTATCGAGGTCTATGCCTGGCACGGTGCAACAACTGAAGAATATAACATCCATCTCCAAAGCAGTATAGATACAGGCCCACAGTTAATTATCGATGACGGCGGTGACTTGATCACAATGCTGCACCATGACCGGCCCGATCTGCTGCCCGATGTTATCGGTGGAGCCGAAGAAACAACGACAGGCTTAATTCGCCTGCGAGCGATGGCCGGAGAAGGCAAACTGGCTTTTCCGGTAATGGCTGTAAACGATGCCATGTGTAAATACCTTTTCGACAACCGTTACGGGACAGGCCAATCAGTCTGGGACGGCATAATGCGCACAACCAACCTGCTTATATCGGGTAAAACAGTGGTTGTTTCCGGATTTGGCTGGTGCGGGCGCGGTGTTGCTATGCGTGCTACCGGGTTGGGAGCCAATGTTATAATTACTGAAATTGAACCGGTTCATGCCCTTGAAGCTGCCATTGAAGGATTCAGGGTACTGCCGATGAAAGAAGCTGCACCTCTGGGCGATATCTTTGTCACTACAACCGGCTGTCGGGAAATCATATCAGCCGAACATTTTCCCCTGCTTAAAGAAGGCGCGATCTTGAGCAATGCCGGGCACTTTGATGTCGAGATCGACAAGAAGGCTTTGATAAACATGAGTGAGTATGTGGGACAACCCCGTGAAAACATCGATGAATATCGCTTGAAAAACGGCAAGAGAGTCTATCTTTTGGGGGAAGGCCGCCTGGTTAACCTGGCAGCCGGCGACGGTCACCCTGCTGAAATAATGGACCTGTCCTTTGCCCTCCAGTTTGGAGCCATGCAATACCTGGTCAGTGAAGGTAAAAAACTGCCTAAAGAAGTAATTAAATTACCCGATGAATTGGATCGCCAAATCGCGGCCCTCAAACTGGAAGCCATGGGAATCAGTATTGACACCCTTTCCAGTGATCAGGAAAATTATCTTAAATCGTGGCAGATTGAATAACTTCAGTAGATGGTAATCTGGTCAGCAATATTATTGAATATGCTTTCACCGATACCACTAACATCCATAATCTGGTCTATAGAGGTGAAATAACCGTGTTTTTCGCGATGTGCAACAATTTGATTGGCGCGCACATCGCCAATACCGGGTAGGGCTGTCAATTCCGATGCTGTTGCCCGGTTAATATTGACTGTATTTGAAGCACCGGATCCTAAGGGTTTCGGCTCTTCGCCGATTTTGTGTACATGTATTTGCTCACCATCGAGAATGGGGCGGGCCTGATTTAGGAGATCCTGATCCGCTTCATCGCAAAAACCTCCGCCGAGATCTATAAGTTCATAAACCCTTGAGCCGATCGGAAGCTGATATATGCCTGGATTTACTACCGCGCCAACCAGGTGAACAGTTATCAACTCCGGTTCCTGTATATCTGTGATTTCTTCTCGGTCGCTGTATCCGGTCTGAATTATTTCCGGCCTGGAATCTGAAACCTGGGCTGCACGCCAGATCCCTCCGGTAATCAAAAGCAGCAAAAGAGCTCCAATTAATAATTTTTCCCGCAGGCACATATTTCGCTCCAACTTCTCAACCCCCTAAAACCGGACCTGTAAGCTTTAAATATTCAATTTAACTTGAACTTAAAATATTAATTTTATAAAATTCGCTTTTGCAATACTCTTTTCCTGCCTGTGATCATAAAAACCCCGGTTCATTTTTAAATGCACCGGGGTTAGATTTCCCTTTTGTTTTATTATGTAAATTCTCTTATTTCTTTTTTCCTTCCTCAGTCTTTTTCTCTTCTTCCTCTTCCTCGGGAAGGTTAATGCCCAGGACATTAATGTTAATCGCTTCGACTTTCAAACCGGTGGTTTTCTCAACATTGGTGCGGACCTCTTTTTTCAGCTTGTCCGTTGTATCTACAATAGAGACTCCATATTCTACGATTATGTTCAGATCGATAGAAACCCTGTCTTGATTAACCTGGACTTTAATCCCCCTGGTCATATCGTGACGGCCAAGCCTTTCAGCTATCCCTCCTACTACACCGCCGCTCATCCCGGCGACACCGGGGATATCACTGGAAATTATACTTGTTATCACAGCAATAACCTCAGATGATATACGTATACTGTCTCCTTCTTTTGACGGATCAGGTTTTAGTACTGCCTCTTCGGTACCAACTTCTTTGCCTTTTTTTTCATCAGCCATCTTATTTCCTCCTTGTAAGATATTAAAAGCCGGAATAGTTTATGCCGGCTGGTTCACAGATATTATGTGGATGCAAAGGTAGCTGCAGCTGTTTGCTAATTTTACTTCAAAAGATAAAGCATTCCATGCATTTATTATTTAATTCGGTTAATTATATTATACATATTGAATATAAGCCTGTCAAGAAAACCATACAGTTGACTGTTAACATTATATCCCAAATTTAGCGGTTTTAGTTCTTTCTGTCCGGATTCGGATGCCCCTGAATTTTTTCTGATCAGCGAACCACGATGTTAACCAACCGGCCTGGCACTGTAACAATTTTAACGACATCCCTGTCCTTCAGAAGTTCACCAATGCGCTCACTCTCACGAGCCTCTTTAATAAGCTGCTCTTCGGGGCAGTCTGAAGGTACAGTAATTCTATCTCGAACTCTTCCGTTTATTTGGATGACCACTTCGACCTGGTCAACCAGGAGCTTCTCCGGATTGTAATCAGGCCACTTTTGCCGGTGTACGCTTTCCTTATTACCCAGCAACTGCCAGGATTCCTCGGCCAGGTGCGGAGCAAAGGGAGCTAGAAGCAGGATCGTCTTTTCCAGGGACTCTCGCAGGAGTTCATGGTTCCCACCTGCACGGCCTTCCGGCTGCCTGTAAGCATATATTGCATTAACCAGCTCCATTATAGAACTGATAGCAGTGTTAAAGTTAAACCGATCCTGGATATCATGGGTTACTTTTTTAATCGCTGCATGGACGCTGCGCTCCAGGTCAACTTCTTTTACACCGATTTCAGAATGTCTTTCTTCTGCTGAAAACTGATCCAGGCTTTCTGCCACCAACCGCCATATACGGCGCAGGAAACGATGACAACCTTCGACACCCTGGTCATTCCAATCAAGATCTTTTTCGGGCGGAGATGCAAAGAGGATAAAGAGGCGTCCGGTATCAGCACCATATTTTTCAACAATTTCATCAGGTGTGACAACGTTGCCTTTCGACTTTGACATCTTTGCTCCATCTTTATAAACCATCCCCTGGGCCAGAAGGCGGCTAAACGGTTCCTCAACATTGATCATCCCGGCATCATAAATAACCTTGGTAAAAAAACGGGCATAGAGCAGGTGGAGCACTGCATGTTCAATACCGCCGATATACTGGTCGACCGGCATCCAGTAGTCCGCCTCTTCGGAATTAAAAGGCGCTTCGGTCGCATCCGGGCTCGTAAAGCGTAGAAAATACCAGGATGAACAGATAAAAGTATCCATAGTATCGGTTTCACGGCGGGCCGGAGCATCGCAAACAGGGCAATCGACCCGAACAAAGTTTTCATAGTGAGCCAGACTGGGTACACGGTTCCCGGATAGTTCTACTTCCAGGGGAAGCTCTACAGGCAGATCTTTTTTCGGGACCGGGACAGTACCACATTTTTCGCAGTAGATTACCGGAATCGGCGCCCCCCAGTAGCGCTGTCGTGAAATCAACCAATCGCGAAGACGGTAAGTGACTTGAAAACGGCCTAAACCCTGCTGATCCAGGTATGCAGTTACCTTTTCAATTCCTTCAACGCTTCCTGTGCCGTTAAAAGTACCCGAGTTTACCATTTTCCCTTCACCTGCATAAGCTTCCTGCATGGTTTCACCAAGGAGTTCTTCACCGTCGGGTTGAATGACAACCCGGATCGGCAAATCATGTTTACGGGCGAATTCAAAGTCTCTCTGATCATGGGCCGGCACACCCATTACCGCCCCTGTGCCGTAAGACATAAGCACGTAGTTGCCGACAAGGATGGGCACTTCTTCTCCGTTAATCGGGTTAACTGCATGGCATCCGGTATAAAGCCCTATTTTAGGGGCCTCCTCTGAGGTGCGCTCGATTTCGCTTTCCTGCCTGACCCGGGATACAAAACCCAGAATTTCTTTTTCCTTTTCCGTACCTTCCACAAGACGTCTGACCAGGGGATGCTCAGGTGCTAAAACCATGTAGGTAACTCCAAATAGGGTGTCAGGTCGCGTGGTAAAGGTACGAATTATATCCCCGGGGAATTCCTTGATCTTGAAAGTAATTTCGGCCCCCTCACTACGGCCGATCCAATGCTGCTGCATGACCTTGACCCGTTCAGGCCAGTCTTCAAGCTTGTCAAGATCATATAATAGCCTTTCGGCATAATCGGTAATGCGTAAAAACCACTGCTCCAATTCTCTTGTTTCGACAACCGACGAACATCGCCAGCAAAGTCCTTTTTCCACTTGTTCATTGGCCAATACTGTAGCACAGCTGGTACACCAGTTCACATTAGCTTTTTTCTTATAAGCCAGACCTTTTTCATACATCAATAAGAACAGCCACTGCGTCCAGCGGTAGTAATCAGGAGCAGATGTATTAACTTCCCGACTCCAGTCATAGCTTACTCCGAGCCTGTTTTGCTGTTTTTTCATATGCTCGATATTCTGGGCGGTCCACAGGGCAGGATTAACATTATGCTCAATAGCTGCATTTTCTGCAGGAAGGCCGAAAGCATCCCAACCCATCGGGTGAATGACGTTATATCCCCGCATGCGTAAAAAACGGGCCAGTACATCACCAATCGAATAGACACGCATGTGGCCCATATGGAGCTTGCCGGAAGGGTAGGGAAACATTTCTAAAACGTAATATTTTGTTTTAGATTGATCTATTTTCGCCCTGTAAAAATCTTCTTTTTCCCAAAGTTTTTGCCAGCGCTCTTCAATTTGAGCAGGATCGTAATTTTTCACAGACATCATACCTCCATTGCAATTAGAAGTCAGAGGTTAGCGGTCAGAAATAAGACCTGATACGTCGGCAGTTCATACTGCTGATTGTTAGAGGGCCTGGATTGGCCTGAGTCGCAAATAAAAAAACCCGCCCGGTCAAGGGACGGATTTATACCCGCGGTACCACCCTTATTGGTCAAACACCTGGTGGAGCTGGCGGGAGTTGAACCCGCGGCCTCTTCCATGCCAAGGAAGCGCGCTCCCACTGCGCCACAGCCCCCCGTTATGCTACCCGCTTTCTGCCGTTAACGCCGGCGATACGGCTGCGGTTTTTACCGCCGCATCTCCGGGACGAGTTCAGCAGAGCTGCCTGCCGGCTTTCACCATATGCCGGCTCTCTGAACAAGCATGCCTGCTTACTGTTCCCCTTCATCAAATTATCTATGGCACCTCGAGTACATCTAACATTATATGCACGGCGTACAGCCTTGTCAATAGCACGACTTGCATTAGAAAAAATTGCTTCGCCTTGTTAGAAGTTTCAACCATATAAAAACTTTTTACAGGTAGCCTTTTACGGTGATGCCTTAAAAACCCGCGAAGCCATATGTTCGAGTAAAAAAATGCCGCCAACAAGGGTGAATCCTATCAAATCCCCCAACCAACTGGTTTCCATGAGCATCACTGAACCGATCAACAAAGCCCCTCTGTGCCAATAAGGCATCCTGCGTACAAAATAACCCTGCATCGCCGCCCCTAAGCCGGCGCAGGCTAAAAGTGCTGTAGCACAGGCAAGGAATATTTCATGGAAAGGCCCCTGCAGCAGCAAAGCAGGGCCGAATATAAAAGCAAAAGGAACGATATAGGCGGTAACCCCCATCTTAAAAGCTTCTATAGAGGTATGCATCGGGTGTGCCCCGGCCAGTCCCGCAGCAGCATAAGCAGCCAGCCCAACCGGAGGGGTAATATCAGCATCGGTACCAAAGTATAAAATAAACAAGTGCGATGCCAAAAGGGGCGCTCCAAGAGTTACCAGCGCAGGGGCCACCAGAGTTGCCAGGATTATATACTTGGCTGTGGTAGGCACGCCCATACCCAGAATCAGCGAGGCAATCAATGTATAAAAAAGCCCGGCCATAAGGCTGCCTCCGGCCAACAATTCGATCAGGGTGGAAAACTTTAAGCCAAGGCCGGTCATGGTAACCATACCGATTATGATCCCGGCAACAGCACAGGCGGCAACAACTTCAAGTGCTTTTTGCACTCCTGAGAAAAGGGCTTCGAATATTTCTTTTGGACCCATTCGGGTATCCGCCTTGATCCAGCTCAGAGCAATCGTTGAAAGCAGAGCCCAGAAAACTGACCGTGAAGGCGAAAAGTGTAAAACCAGAAGCGTGATCAAGATGGCAAGCGGGGTGAAGTAGTAAAAGCCATTTTTTAAAACGGTAAAGAGCTCGGGCAGCTCTTCTTTGGGCACCGGCAGCAGGTTCTCTTTAAGCGCACGGTAGTGAACCATAAAAAACGAAGTGATAAAGTATAAAAAAGCCGGAACAATTGCCGCTACCATGACCGTAACATAAGGCACGCCAATATATTCAGCCATAACGAAGGCTGCGGCACCCATCACCGGGGGCAATATCTGCCCGCCGGTCGAAGCATCCGCTTCCACGCCGGCGGCAAAAGCAGGCTTGTAGCCAAGTTTTTTCATCAGGGGAATAGTAAATGTTCCGGTAGTCACCACATTTGCAGTAGAGCTGCCTGTAATCGAACCGATAAAACCGCTGAATAAAATGGCCGCTTTACCCGGTCCGCCTACATAGCGACCGGTCAGGGCCAGCGAAAGGTCACGGAAAAAAATACCGGCGCCTGCTTTTTCCAGAAAAGCGCCGAAGATTACAAATAACAGGATAAAACGGGAAGAAACACCGAGAGGAATACCAAAAATTCCGGCATCAGTGAGGTAAAGAAACGGAAATATGCGGGCGACCGAATAACCGCGGTGCATGAGCATTCCCGGCATTGACTGCCCGAAATAAGCGTAGGAGAGGAAGAGGAGCGCAATAATTACAATCGGCCAGCCGACAGTACGCCGCCCCGCTTCCAAAACAATTACAACCAGGATGGCTCCCAGAACAATGTCAACTGTAACCGGCGCTCCGGCACGACCGGCAATAGCTGAATAGTTAAGAATAACATACATGCCCAGAACAATGCTGGTCAGGACACAGCCAATATCGATTAGAGTAGGTTTGTCACGCGGTGATTTCTTTATGGCCGGGAAATAAAGAAATATAAGACTTGCAATAAGCATCCAGTGGATATTACGAAAAAGAAGAGCAAACGGCACCCCAAAATATGCAGTATATATATGGTAAAGAGCTGTGCCGACAGCTAAAGTAGCAACGAGGTAGTACCAACACCCTGATAAATTGCGATGCTTGCCTTTAAGAGCTTCTTCGAGAAGAGCTTCTTTCTGCCTCTCCATAAGTTTTCCGATTGGCATAGCACTCAACTCCTATTGCAGGTTTGGTACAATTCAACTGCAAGGAGCAAGAAACCGAGTATAAAATTATTTCATCTGATACCTATCATAGATTACGACAGAAATTTTTTAGCAAGAATCCACTTCAATTTTATACAATTCACCGGATTGCATATCAATAATTAGCATTTTATTAGCAGGAAGGATGTCATCAAGCTCTGCCAAAACCTTGACTGCCTCGCTGCACTGCCATGCCGCCAACATAGCCGGTGTGGATGCAGGGTTGCCCAGCTGCACTTCTGCACCCTTTTCGATTTGTTTCCCGCCGGCAGAACCGTAAATAGATGACAGAAGCGGCCGGTCCGGCCTGATTACTGCAAGCTGACCCAGAAAACCGGCAATCGCACCGTGAATCATAACTATATTTAGCCGGCTGCAAACCTTTTCCAAATCAAAGCGAGATGTGAGGTTATCGAGACAATCCAAGACCAGGTCACAATCTGAAAAAATTTCAGGCAGGTTGGAAAGATCTCCATAACAATTAAAAACTTTTATTTCTACCGCTCCGTTTACTTCAGAAATCCGCTTTGCCGCAGCTTCGGCTTTAGGCTTTTCCAGGTTCTTTTCCGTAGCCAGGAGTTGACGGTTAAGGTTGCTGTCTGAAAATGTATCCCCGTCGACAACTACCAGCCTGCCGACCCCCATACGGGCTAAAAGTTCCAGGGCAAATCCACCCAACCCTCCTGCTCCGAGGACACCTACAGTTGACTTGAGCAACCGAATTTGACCGGCAACACCCAGAGTACCGATACTGCGCTGATAGCGCTCGGGAATAATACCGGTTTCAAGAGCAGCCAATTCTACCAGGCGTCCGGAGATATCATACTCCTGGGCAAGCTGTCCGGTAGCGGCCAGAGATAAATAACTGTATTCAGCTCCGGCTGGATCTTTTCCGGTCATAGCGGCATGGAAAACTGCCTGACGCAGCGTATTTTTCCCCATTTATAAACCCACTTTTATCTATTTGAGCCATTTACATTATCAAGAGCTACCTGCGGGGCATCTGACCATAGCCTTTCCAGGTCATAAAAAGCCCTTGCTTCCGGCTGGAAAATGTGGATAACCACTCCACCATAATCTAATACAACCCACCAGCCTTCCCGGTAACCCTCTATCCGTAAAGCAAAATGGCCCTCTTTCTTCAGTCTCTCTAACAGGTGATCGCATATTGAATGGACCTGTACTGCTGTAGCTCCGGTCCCCAGTAAAAAATAATCGGCTATGATAGATACCTGGCCGACTTCCAGCAGATGCAGATCCAAACCTTTTTTCTCAAGCGCCAGCTGGGCGGCAAATAATGCCAACTCGCGGGAACCATTGGCCGGTTCCTGTGCCAAATAACATCACCTCCATATGTTTTTTTTAAATTTCTTTTACGATATCTTCCAGCAAGCTATTACGAAAGTCAACTGACCTGGGATGAAGCAATAAGCCCCTGTCCAAAATTGATCTTATCGCCGTGTCTACCGCAGCCAGAAGAGCCTGATCAAGGTTACAGTAAGCAGCCTCCCTAATATATTCCACTCCCTCGAACTGCCGGCCCTCTTCAACGTAATCAGCTAAATATGTTATCTTATCCAGTAAAGCCATACCCCTTCGCCCGGTGGTATGGTAAGCCACAGCCCTTATTATTTCCGGATCGCTGATTTGCAGTTCGCTTTCAAGCAAAGCAGCTCCTACCGGGGCATGCAAAAGTTTTACCTGCTGCTTTGTAATCCGATCTAACGGTAGCTCCAATAGTTCAGCTTTACGGATCAGATCCTGCTTGGAGTAGCGTTTTCCATAATCGTGGACCAGTCCGGCTAGTTTAGCTTTTTCAGTGTCGGCGCCGTAATGTTCTGCCAGAGAAACCGCTGCTTCAGCTACATTTAAGGAGTGCCGGTATAATTTTTCACCAAGCCTTTCCTTTATTAAAGAAGAATAATAATTCATCTTTTTACTGCTCGCGTGGTTTTGCTTCATTAACTACCAACTTACGTCCTTCCATTTCGGCTCCATTAGTCTTTTCTAAAATTTCTTCCATGTTGTCCTCGTTCACTTCAACAAAACCGTAGCCGCGGGAACGACCTGTAGCTCTCTCAGTGATAATCCGGCATTCAATAACCTCGCCGAACTGCGAAAAGAACTCCTGCAGATCACTTTCCTTGGTGCTCCAGGGAATGTTCCCCACATACAAAGTTTTTGCCATTTAACCTTCCACCTCCGCTTATATTATAACCTATTTCTAGGCTATTAAAACCTGTTTTATCTGCCTGTGCGATATAAGCCGTGCTTTCGGATATAATGTTCAACCGGTTCCGGGGTTAAATACTTGATAGTTTTGCTCAAAGCAACCCTTTCCCTGATAAAAGTCGAAGACACCGCCAAAGCTGGTATTTCCAGAAGATGCACTTTGTGCCTCATCTCGGGACAGGCAAAGTCCAGGGTTTCATAGAACCGATCCAGGGAATAACCCGGTCTGGACACAGCAATAAATGTACAGAGGTTCAGTAGTTCTTCATAAGCTTTCCAGGTAAATATTTCCAAAATGGCATCAGCGCCGGTTATAAAAAATATTTCGGGACCAGGCTCTTTAACGCCGGCAAAGTGCCTGACAGTATCTATTGTATAAGTCGGCGCCTTCATATCTATTTCTATTCGGGATACAAAAAAAGATGGGTTGGACATCACGGCAAGAGAAGTCATCAGGTAGCGATGCTCGGGCAAAGAAATCGACTTTTCCTCTTTATGGGGAGGGATCCCTGCGGGTACAAAAACCACATAGTCAAGATCAAATTGCTGTCTGGCCTCTTCCGCGGTAACCAGGTGGCCCATGTGAATGGGATCAAATGTTCCGCCCATCAGACCTATGTTCAGGCTTCCAGCTTTATTGGAATGCGGATTTAAAAACAAACCTGACACCTCTTTTTCCGGTTACTCGTAATAAAAAAACTCTTCCGGGCCAATACGAACAGTATCGCCTTCCTTTATACCCATTTTTTTCATTTCTTTATCAAGCCCGCTTCGCCGGCAGTAATTCTGGAAACGAAGAAGCGCTTCTTCATTATCAAAATCGGTTTTCGCAGCCATTTTCTCAATAGCCGTGCCCCTGATCGTATAAACATCATTATCTTTTTCAATTTTTAAAGGGATCTCATCGATCTGATCCAGCCGAATCAATTCTTCCATTTCTGTTTTGTCAGGTTCTCCGGCAAGTTCAGTAACCCTGCCATATAAAAAGCGAATCAGCTCGTCTACGCCCTTACCGGTTATTGCTGAAATTGCAAAAATTGCATCTTCTTCTCCAATCATATCAGAAATATTTTCACGCAGAAGATCAAACTGTTCCTCTCCGCCGGGTACATCCAGCTTGTTGCCGACAATAACACGTGGGTAAGCGCCCAGCTGCGAATTAAATATTTGAAGTTCATTCTTTAGTAAGTGATATGCTTCAGTGGGATCGGGATGGGCCCCGGGAGAAAGATCAATCAGAAATAACAGAAGAAGATTTCTTTCCACATGGCGTAAAAAACGGTGGCCTAAACCTGCACCCTCATGAGCGCCTTCGATCAAACCCGGCAAATCGGCAACTATAAAACTTTCGCCGTCGCCAACCCTAACCACACCTAAATTTGGGGTAAGAGTAGTGAAGGGATAAGAAGCCACTTTAGGTTTGGCCTCTGTAATTCGGCTTAGGAGGGTAGATTTCCCGGCATTGGGGAACCCGACCAGTCCAACCTGGGCCATCAGCTTAAGCTCCAGGAAGATATTTCTTTCCACACCGGGCAAACCTTTTTCTGCCAGGCGGGGAACACGCCGCCGCGAACTGGCAAATCGGGCGTTGCCTTTTCCGCCCCTGCCTCCTCTTGCTACCAGCGCCTTCTGGTCGGGTACAGTAAGATCCGCAATAACATTTTGCTTTTCATCACGGACCACTGTACCTAAAGGTACCGAAACCAGCAAATCTGCGCCTGCAGCTCCGTGACGGTTTTTACTTCGGCCGTGGCCTCCATCGGCCGCTTTGAGCAAATGCCGATAACGCAGATCAAGAAAACTATGTTTCGTAAGGTCAGCCCACAGGTAAACACTTCCGCCGTCACCGCCATCACCTCCATCGGGACCTCCTTTAGGCACGTACTTTTCCCGACGGAAAGAAACCACACCGTTGCCACCGCGGCCACCTCGTACTAAAAGCTTTAATTCGTCTACGAACATAAATCCACGATCACCTGCAGCGCTGTATGATTAAAGGATAATATATAAAACGGCCCGGGTTAAATAACCCGGGCCGCAAAGGACTTAGTTAGCAGCAGAGACATCCTCCGGATAAACGCTTACCTGCTTTTTAGCACGATTATTATATTCGAAAACAACGCGGCCGTCTGCCGTGGCAAAAAGTGTATCATCCCTGCCTTTACCTACATTAAAACCAGGGTGGAAGCGAGTTCCCCTTTGCCTGATAAGTATACTTCCTGCTTTAACCATTTGTCCGCCGTAACGTTTCACTCCAAGCCTTTTGGCGTTACTGTCCCTTCCGTTACGGGAACTGCCTACACCTTTTTTATGGGCCATTTAGGACACCTCTCTTTCATGTCTTGTCATTAATATGGCTTAAACTTTTAACTGCCGACGCTGGTGATCAAAACATCTGTATAGGGCTGGCGGTGGCCCTGCTTGCGGCGGTAATTTTTCTTCGGTTTAAACTTAAAAACAGTAATTTTTTTGCTTCGCCCGATTCCGACAATCTTACCTTCAACTATTAAATCTTCCAGGTACGGTTTTCCTATTTGCAGTTCTTTGTCATTATTACTAAACATTAAAACCCGATCAAACTTAATTATTTCGCCTTTTTCTGCCGGTAACTTTTCCACGCGGATAATTTTACCTTCTTCTGCACGGTACTGCTTGCCGCCTGTTTCAATTATTGCGTACATAAACAAACCCCCCGTAAGGACTCGCCGAATCAGGTAGCCCAATGCTCTGCGGGGCTTTAAAAACCGTATTCGTGCGGTTATAAGTCTATTGCAGATTTTAACACGCGTAATTACTATTGTCAATCAACGCAACGGGTATATTTAGCTATTATTCTGTGATGAAAAACTCTTTGCCCCGGCTGATAGCAAAATTTACTTTGTTTTCAATATTGCCCTGGCGAATGTGCGGTTCACATCTTTGATTTCTACCTTGGTAACCTGACCTACCTTCTCACCAGCCCCCTCTACATTGATCACAAAACCCTGGATGCGGGCAATACCGTGGTTGGGATTGGTAGCGTGCGGTTCTTCGATAGTAAGATCGAGAATCTCACCTGCTTTGACCGGCAGGGCCAGGGCCTTTATCTCTTTGTGGCTTCCCCGGGCAATGATCCGGTGCTGCTCGATATGAATATCTTCGCTGCCCCGGATAAATATATGCCGGCCCAGTTCGTCTTCGAGCTTTTTAAGATTGCCTCCCCCGCTACCGATAATAATGGCAGCGACCTCGTGGTGCATCTCAACTAAGATAGCCTTGCTTTTCTCTTCCTGAAGCTGCATCTTCAGTTCTCTCTCAATGCGCGTGCTGATCACAAGCGGTGTAAGCACCCTTCCCGAACCTCCGCAGTAAGGACAGGGCTGCTGCAGGTATTCTGAAAGATCCTGGCGCACTTTCTTCCTGGTCATCTCTACCAGGCCCAGGTTGGTGAGTCCCAGGACATAGGTTTTGGTGCGGTCGTTTTTAATAGACGCATTAAGTTTATCCAAAACTTTACGGCGGTGATCTTCAATACTCATATCTATAAAATCAACAATGATAATGCCACCGATATCACGAAGGCGAACCTGCCGGGCAATTTCTTCAGCTGCTTCCAGGTTTGTCTTCAATATTGTATCAGCCAGATTGCGGCGGCCAATATAGCGGCCTGTATTCACATCGACTACTGTTAAAGCTTCAGCTTCATCGAAAACCAGGTAACCACCGCTTTTTAACCAGACCTGACGGGCCAGGGCTTTTTCAAGTTCTGCTTCCACCCCGTAACGTTCAAAGATCGGTTCTGCCTCCTGGTATAACTTTACTTTTGACTTTAGATGGGGTGAAATATAATCAACTATTTCCCGAACCTTATCGTATTCGTGCTCATTGTCGATCAGAAAGCTACTGAACTCCTCGACGAAAAGATCACGTGCAATGCGGCAGGTAAGTGAAAGATCCTGGTAGAGAATAGCCGGTGCAGCTTTTTGCTGAAACCTGGTTGATATCCGGTTCCAGAGCTGAACCAAAAATTTGAGATCCTGCTCCATAACCTCGATTTCAACTCCCTCCGCTACCGTGCGCACGATCAGCCCAAGCTCTTCCGGTTTTAATTTTTCCACCTCACGACGCAGCCTGTCACGCTCAGCCTGGCTTTCTATTCGTCGTGAGACACCGATATAATCCGCCCCGGGTACTAAAACAAGGTAACGTCCGGGTATTGTAATCTGACCGGTTACCCTTGCACCTTTACTGCCATAAGGCTCTTTGACTACCTGGACCATTATATCCTCTCCAACCCGCAGCAGTTTTTCTATTGAGCCTCGGGCCGGCGGTGGGCTTTCATCGTCCCAATCGGTGAAGATATCGTCCACGTAGAGAAAAGCGTTTTTTTCAAGCCCTATGTCGACAAAAGCTGCCTGCATTCCCGGCAGGACATTAGCTACAATACCTTTATAAAGATTTCCCACCACCCTTTGCTGGAGCGGTCTTTCAATGTCAAGTTCAACCAACTTCCCTTTTTCCAGCAGGGCAACACGAGTTGCCCGGTTATCACAATTGACTATAATTTTTTTATCCATTATTTATTCACATCCCTTCAGACAAAGGTTGCAGGATTCCTTTTTGATTAATCAATATACGTTCACGGTGCAGTTGCCATTTGCAGGATATTATGCCTTCGGCAGCAGGATCTGATTCCAACTGCTCAAGCAAAAAAAAAGGGGATATACCGCCCCGACTACCGGCCTGCAAAAGCAGGCTTAATACCAGCGGCTCATCATCATTCCTATTTATTATTTCTGCCTTGATTATATAGGGGCGGACGTTGGTGTAAGTTTTCTTCTTTTTCGTTTTACGTTGAACCATGATTTCTTTCCTGGCCATTAATCGTTTCAGAGAAGCCTGGACTAATTCAAAATTAACCTCATTACCGGGTTCGCATTTCAGGGTTGCAAGATACTGAGCAGCACCGACCAGGGAAGCCAGGGAAGGCTTATCAAGAGCCACTCCGAAAGCACCCCTTAGTTCCAGTGCTGAAGGCAGCTGGGGGCTCAGGGTATTGATAAATTGTTCCGGCTGGATAGTTTCACTAAAATATATTTCACCGTATTCTTCCGCAGCTGTAACGCCAAGCGGCAGGGGCAGGGCCAGGGCCAGGCGCGGATGTGGATTGTAACCCTGGCTGAAAGCCAGGGGCAGCCGGCTTCTACTCAGAGCCCGCAAAAAAAGGCGCAGCATATCAAGATGTGAAATATAGGCCAAAGGCATTTTACGTTTAAAAATGAAACAAACCCGGCTCATAATTCTCTCCTTTGGTTCAAATTAGCATTAATGGCGTTTTGGTGTTCACGAATAAATAATTCTTTATTTACACCACAGTAAAGGTGATCCCAGGGCAGGTAGTCGTCATAATTAAAGCGGCGGTAAGCATAAGACCCCGGGTCGAGGTCAAGTTCCCGGAATGCTTGCTGCCAGAGTTTAAAAGAGAAGTGTTCCGACCAGCCATCGAAACGGCATCCCAGCTGCCAGGCTTTTTCCAACAGCGGGGCCAGGGTCCGATCCCCGCGGGCAAAAATTGCTTCCAGAAGGCTTGCCTCAGCTTCATGCCAGCTATAATCAAATCCTGGCATATTCTTAAACCCTTTTCGCAGGATCTGCTGGCGATCAATAACTCTTGATAGCTCCAACTGTGGCTCCCATTGAAATGGTGTATGCGCTTTTGGAACAAAGGTAGAAACACTGACCGAAATATTCAGACTGCCCTTAACCTGATGTATAAAATGCTTTCTTATTCTTTGGCAAAGGCTAAGAATCGCCTCAACATCAGCATCTTCCTCAGTAGGAAGGCCAATCATAAAATATAATTTGAAGCCCTGCCAGCCGGCTTCAACAGCATCACCCAGGGAAGCAAATATTTCTTCCTCGGATATATCCTTCTTAATCACCCGGCGCAGGCGCTCAGTAGCCGCTTCAGGTGCAAAAGTCAGGCTGCTGCGCCGCCCGCGGTGCAGTTGATCAGCCAGTTTAACCGAATAGGAGTCCAGTCGCAGTGAAGGAAGACTGCACTTAACATGACCTCCTGCCAGGACTTCATCCATTTCATTAATAAGGCTATCGATTTGCGGATAGTCTGCGCTACTCAACGACGATAGTGAAATTTCATCATAGCCTGTGGCAGCAATTAAAGCTTCTGCTGTTTCGACAATCTTACTTTGAGTACGCCTGCGTACCGGACGGAATATAAAGCCGGCCTGGCAAAAGCGGCAGCCTCTTCCGCAGCCACGGAACAGTTCGACTACAGCCCGATCGTGAACTGTCTGAATATATGGAACTACAGGAGCAGTTGGATAAGGCGCACTGTCAAGATCAGCTGCAATCTTTTTCTGGATAACCGTCGCAGCACGAGGGTCGATTTTTTCCATTCCACAAAGTATTCCATCCCGGTAAATTGGTCTGTATAGCGCCGGGACGTATACTCCATCTAAAGCAGAAAGCCGGGATAAGATTTCTTTGCGATCTAAATTTTGACCTTTTAAAACACCAAGTTCCCTCAGCAGGTCCGGTAAAAATTCTTCCGCTTCACCCAGGACAAATAAATCAAAAAAAGGTGCCAGTGGTTCAGGGTTAAAAGTACACGGCCCACCCCCGATTATCAGGGGATCACTTTCACTGCGCCTGCTGCTGTAAAGAGCGATAGAGGCCAGATCAAGCATATTAAGTACATTTGTATAACTTAACTCGTATTGCAGGGAAAAACCAACCACATCGAAATCAGTTAAAGGTTTTTGACTTTCAAGGGCAAAAAGTAACTGATCATGCTCGCGCATTAAATCTTCCATGTCTGCTGCCGGGGCAAAAACGCGCTCCATAAGCAAATCAGGTTTGCTGTTAACACACTCATAGAGGATTTTCAAACCCTGGTTGGACATACCTACCTCGTAAAGATCAGGAAAGGCAAAAACCATTCGCACAACAGCCTGATCATGTTCCTTTAGACAGGCATTCCACTCATTGCCAAGGTAGCGGGCCGGTTTCTGGACCCTTGAAAGCAGATCACTAATTTTACCTTTCTCGAAAGGCATCCAGCTCACCAACATTGTTTAAATTTTAACTTATATATTCTTATTCTAACAGTTTAGTATTTAATTAATATGATTACAAATCTGATTATAGTGACAGGGATAAGAAGTTCTACCTCTTATCCCTAGTTTATCAAATTATTATGCTCCTATGATACCATATAATTCCTGCTCATATAAGAGTCTCCTAGATAAGGCCTTTTTCCCTAAAACTGAAAAAACAACCGTCGCCAATAATGATATGATCACGTACGGATACTCCTAAAATATTACCGGCATCTACAAGCCGCCTCGTTACTGCCAGATCTTCCTGGCTTGGTGACGGGTCTCCACTCGGATGGTTGTGAACAAGGATTACCGAAGCAGCACTTTTACGCATAGGTATATTAAATATCTCCCGAGGATGTACAATCGACGCACTGAGACTGCCAACCGATATTTCTTCTTTGGAGATAACATGGTTCTTGGTATTTAGAAGCAAGATTTTGAAGTACTCTTTTTTCTTATAACGCAGTTCTTCCATAAACAGATCTGCCGCCTGCCTGGGGCTGGTAATACTGCCGCCTCTCTCAGGGGGTGTTGTAGCCAACCTGGAACCCAATTCCAGGGCAGCTTTAATCATCACTGCTTTGTCGGGACCAATACCTTTGTTTTCCTGCAATTCCTCCAGGGAAAGACCGGGCAAATTTCTCAGGCCCCCTCCACGAGCAAGAACTTTCATCGCCACCTGGATAGCTGACTGATCCCTGTTGCCAACGCGAAGCAGGATCGCCAACAGTTCTGCATTTGAAAGAGCTCCGGCTCCTAAATTTTTCAGCTTCTCCCGTGGCCTTTCCTCGGGCGGTAAATCCCGAATCATTATTGAATCATTACTCATGATCGCCATCCCTTCTTTTTAGATGTCAGAGGTTGAAAGTCGAAAACCGGATACTGATTTTATATCATAATCTGCATTTTTTTCATCATATTGTACAGAAGGTTCAAAGGCAGCCCGACTACATTAAAGTAGCAGCCCTCAATCCTTTCCACAAACAGCGCCGCCCTGCCCTGTATTCCGTAGGCACCGGCTTTGTCCAAAGGTTCACCTGTCGCCACATAGGCATCAAGGTCACTTTCAGTTAGATTTGCCATCCACACTTTAGTTATCGAAGCACTGCTTTCATATTTACCGGAAGCAGCATCGAGTAAAGTCAAGCCGGTTAAGACTGAATGTCGATCTCCGCTCAGGAGCCGGAGCATTTGTAAGGCTTCTATCTGATCAACGGGCTTTCCCATAGTTACCCCCCGATGAAGAACTACTGTGTCGGCAGCAAGGATAATACCCTCCTCCAGGCGGCCGGAAACTGCAAGGGCTTTTTCCTGGGACAGGCGGACAACCATTTCATGAGGCGCCAGGCTGTTGTATTTTTCTTCAATAACATCAGGTGTTGTTATTGTAAAAGGTATTCCAACCTGGCGAAGAAGTTCGGCTCGACGCGGAGATGCAGAGGCCAGTACCAGGTTCATAAGTTAACACCTTCCTTGCTCTTACTGAACATCCGCCTGGTCACCCCTTCAAGAAAATTAGCAGTGACACCGGTAAAAATTCCTGTTGGTACGGATAGCAGCAGAAGTAGAGGATAATATCCCAGCAACAGGTCCGGGTTGGAAATAATCAGGCTGGCCAGACCCAGCTGTGTCAGGTTATGAGCTGCAGCCCCAAGGACACTGACCGAGATCAGGCTGACCAGGCCTTTTTTCTTTAATAAAAGGACCAGGGCCATGACCAGGCAGCTGGTAATACCGGCAGTTATACTTAGCCAGAAGCCAAAACCGAATAGGCCGCCAACAAAGAGGCTGCCAAGGACAGAACGCAGGATGGCGATAAGAAGCCCGCTGCGTAAACCGAACAGGATCAAGGTTAAGAGGGTAATAATATTGGCCAGCCCGAGCCTGACTCCGGGAACCGGCATAGGCAGTGGCAGTGCTGATTCAACAGTGTGAATAACCACAGCAAAGGTGATCAAAACCGCCAGGTAAGTCAAATAGTTTAAACGATTGCGCAGTTTTAATCCCGGTTGGCCCATAATTATCTCCTCTCGAAGGCTGGGGTTAAAACATAAAAAACTTCGCCCTCACCCTAATCGTACCCTGTTACTTAAAAAGCCAAGTAATTATTTCAGAGATGCAGTTCGACAATTCCTTCAAGGCCGGAAGATACCAATATTTCAAGATCGGGAGTAATCAGGATGCCCTCGACGCCAGGCAGTTTTTCAATCAGAGCCATGCCCTTTACAGGGCCAAGGACAAAAACTGTCGTCGATAAAGCATCAGCCTCAATAACTGTTTCAGCAATAATTGTTACACTGATTAAATCGATGGCTGGCCTACCCGTCCTGGGATTAAGAATATGGTGATACCTGGCTCCGTCTTCTTCAAAAACACGCTCGTAGTCCCCTGATGTTACCACTGCACCACCTGAAGCCGGTAAAACAGCAATGATTTTATTATCATCCCTGGGATGGCGTACTCCTATTCTCCATGGGTCTCCACCAGGACTGCTTCCAATTAAACCAATATCACCGCCCGCATTGATAAAGGCATTCTGCACACCTGCTTCTGTAAGAACCTGCAGGGCCCGATCGACAATAAATCCCTTTGCAATACCTCCCAATTCCAGTGACATTCTTGCATCGGTCAGGTAGATGGCAGATAGTTCTTTGTTTAATTCAATCTTGTTGTAATCAACCAGCGCAATGCTGTTTTCAAGTTCTTTTTCTGAAGGAACCCTGTATTCCTGGCCCAGAAAACCCCAGATGTCAATTAGAGGGGCTATAGTCGGATCAAAGGCGCCATCGCTCAAAATGGCAAAACCGATGGCTCTCTCCGTAACATAAAAAACTTCCTCACTGACCTGCACGGGGTGCAGCCCTGCTGAACTGTTGATTATACCGATATCACTGCCCTGGATAGAGCGGCTGAAAAGTTTTTCGAGACGCTCAATTTCTGCAAAGATTTTTCCTCCGATTTCCTCTGCAGACTCACTGCTGCCGTCAGTTAGGCGCACTTCAATTGAAGTCTCCATTGTTAACCGGGAAATCACGTGCAGATTGTTAGAAGACCTGCCAGGGTGAAAAAAATAAAAAACGATGGCCAATAATAAAACCGGAATAAAAAAGTGCAGCCTTAAAAACCTGAATTTTGAAAGCGCTTTTTTTTCGTAAGTATCATCTTTATTTATCTCTGGCAAGAATAAACTCCTTTAATTGGTACGTCCGTAATAGAAAATCACGAATAAGACAATGCCGAGAACGAGGAAAAGGAGCAAAGTATCAAAACTTAAATTTTTTGTCGTCCACTTTGCAGGATCAAAACGCCCTGCTTTCTCTTTTTTCTCAGAAAATCTTTTCTCCATCTCGTTTCTGGCTTTCTGACCGGCTTTATTATACACACTATCAAGTTTCCGATCAGCATCAGATGTCTGGTCAGCCAACCTTTTTGCTGCTTCCCCGGTTTTTCGGTATGCTTCATTTAATGCCGAGTCCATATCTGTCGAACGATCTGCCAGTTTGCGGGCCATCTCTCCTGACTTTTCATAGAAACCATCTATTTTCGTGTCCATTTCGGTAGAACGATCAGCAATTTTGCGCGCCGCTTTTCCTGACTTTTCATAAAAACTGTCCAGCCCTGAATCAAAACTGCCGATATAGCGGCACCATGTCCTGGCTGCACTGCCTGACCGATCGTAAGCATTATCCACTGAGGAGTCAACGAAAACCCCGGCCCGGCAGGTAACATCCATTAAGCGGTGAGTGACGGGCTGGTAAATAATAGCATAAACACTGAGCCACCAGGGCGGTTTCCAGTCGAACCAGCCCCGGTAGGCTCCGGGGATATAAATAACCGCGGCCAGAACTACGACTATAAGCATCGCTTCAAGGGGATGCCACTCAAAAAAATGGAAATGATAAAGGTGGTCCATACCGTATCCTTCATATTTGAGCATCTCTGCTGCCGGGACAAGGACCCGTTCCAGGATCAGGTTCGGAAAAAGGCCGATCCCGATAATTATCAGGGCAAAACTGCCAAGCACAGCATTAACCGACAGGGGCAGCTTGTAACTCAGATCCAATTTTTTAGGCACCGGGGCAAGGAAAACGCCACGAAAGAGCTTGATGAAGTAGCAGATAGTCAGGGCACTGGTTAAAACAAAGATCTTCTCTGCCAGGTTAATGCTAAAAAAGCCATAATCTTTGTATGCTATAAGCAGGGCATCGTGAATCAGGGTTTTACTGGGATATCCGTTAAAGCCGGGAATACCGGCAATACCGAAAGCGGCAATGATAAACGTGACCGCAACTAATGGCATTTTCTTAAGCATTCCACCCAGGCGGGAGATCTCCAGTTCATGGGTATACATATAAATAGTCCCGACCATCATGAAGAGGCCTGCTTTAAAAAAAGCATGATTGATTACGTGGTAAACAGCACCGGCGAAGCCCATCCCCCCCTCAATACCCATAAAGGTAGCCACGCCCAGCCCGGTGGCGATGTAACCGATCTGGCTGACACTGCTGTAGGCCAGAATTCTTTTCATATTACTCTGTAAAAGCGCCATTACCGCACCGGATAGCATAGTAACTATTCCAATCCACATCAATACGTTACCAATCATAAAGAGGTAAGATACATCAATGGGGCTCACTTCACCGGGCGAGGAAAACAGGACCAGCGAAACTCTTAAAATTCCGTAGGCTCCGCTTTTTATCAGAATTCCTGAAAGCAAAGCGCTGGCCGGAGAAGGGGCCACGGGATGGGCCTGGGGAAGCCAAATATGCATTGGTACCAGTCCTGCTTTAATCCCAAAACCTATCAGAAAAAAAATATATATTGCAGTTCGCTGCCCACCCAGCAACTCGAGAGCAGGGACAATTTCCACTGACCCGGTAGCGCCAAAGAGCATCAGTATAGCAAAAAGCAAGGCCAGACCACCAAAAATGCCCAGGTAGAGGTAAAGAATGCCCGCCCTCATTGCTGGAACATCCTGTTCATGAATAACCAGGACGAAAGAACTTAAAGTCATCAGTTCAAAAAATAGAAATAGTGTAAAAAAATCACCGGCCATCACTACACCAAGTGTAGCTCCGAGAGTAAATATAAGAAAACTGTAATAGCGGCGCCGGTTATGTTCCAGATCCATATAGGCCAGGGAAAAAAGTGTGGCCAGGAACCAGACAATGGTGATCAGGAAAGCGAAGATCCAGCTGATCAAGTCGACCTTAAAAAAAAGGCCCATCTGCATGAAGTCGATCAAATCGAAGCTGACAGTGCCTGTCAGGGCAAACGGGAAAAGCATAATTACACCCATAAGTGCGGCAAATGAAACAACAAGGGCGCACACCTTACGGGCCGTCTCCCAGAGATCTTTTAAAATGTAGATACCTATCCCAGCCAACATTGGCAGCAGGGTTATCCACAGCGGTATGCTAGAATAGTAGAGTTGGCCGGCTTCAATAGCATAATCCGGGGCTGCGGCAAACAACTATAGGTTCCCTCCCAGCAGTAGGAACGCTGCAGTCAGGCGTGATAGGGCAAAAACAATATTATTTGGTGTCAGGCCAAATATAAACGTGCATAAGGCCAAAACAACCATAACAGATAACATACGTGGTGTAGCTTCCTCAATATTAAAATGTATTTCATGATGGTCATGGTCCTCATGGTTAGTCTCACCAGGCATTTCAAAAAACGCCGGAATGATAATCGGCAGGTAATAAAGGGCATTAAGAAGACTGCTGATCAGTAAAACAAGAACATATATCACTAAATTTGCATCAAGAGCCCCCAGGGCCAGGGTCCACTTACTTAAAAAACCATTTAAGGGCGGGATACCGATCATAGCGAGGGCTGCAATTGAAAAACAGCCCATGGTTATCGGCATCTGCCTGCCGATTCCTTTTAAATCGGCGATATTACGTTTTCCGGTTTTCCAGATAATCGCACCCGCTGCAAGGAAGAGGATACTCTTCATAAAAGCATGGCTAAAAATATGGAAAATCGCTCCTGTAATGGCATTGTTATTGAGTATACTGAATCCAAGCAATACGTAACCGAGCTGGCTGATACTGGAGTAGGCAAGGCGGCGTTTAATATCGGTTTGGGTCAGGGCAACCGCAGAGCCCAGTAAAATAGTAATTACAGCTAACACACCTAAAATAATATCCCAGCCACTGCTTTTTAACAGTTCCGGTGAAAATACATTAAAAATAACGCGCAGCAATCCATAAGCACCGGTTTTCAGCATTATTCCTGAGAGCAAAGCGCTGGCCGGCGAAGGCGCAACAGGGTGAGCATCAGGCAGCCAGACATGCAGTGGAAACATTCCAGCCTTCATGCCAAAACCAATCAGAAAACAGATAAATGCAAGAAGGGCCAGTAGGGAACTTTCTTGAATAATTACCCCAACACCCAGGGAAACCGTTCCACCAAGTTCGAAAATTATTATCAAGCCAAAAAACAAAGCTAAACCGCCGATAATGGTCATAACCAGGTATTTATAACCGGCTTTTAAAGCTTCTTCAGTTTCTTCATGAATAACAAGGATGTAGGCAATTAGTGACATCAATTCAAAAAAGACAAAGAGGCTGAAAAGATCTCCTGCAAAAAAGATACCCTGGCAGCTTCCGAGGGTAAATATTAAAACCGGATAATAGCGACTGCAGGCGTGTTCTTTTGCCATATAATCAATAGAATACACAGTACAGAGAAACCAGACAAATGATGCCAGCGCTGCAAGGCAAAAACTCAGGATATCAAGACGCAGCGACACTTCGAGGTTGGGTAAGACCTCAAATAAAGTGTATTGGACTATACCGCCTCCAATGACAAAGGGGTAAAGAGAGAGGGTCAGCAAAAATGTAACTGCAGAGACAACCAGGGACAGGCCATTGCGCAATTTCTCTGAAAATCTACATGAATACAAAATTACAGGGGTCATCAAGATAGGAAAAGCCACTATACATATTATTATTGCGATGACTGTTGCGTTGTCCAGTACAACCACCTCCAAATTCTTTATAACCACCAGAGATATCATTTGTTGAATATTATAAACGCCATAAATTAAACATTTCAACGAACAATAGATACATTCCTTTTTCTTGCTTTAAAAAAGCAATGATGCGGCCTGCTCCAGCAGTGAGACAACCGGCCTGGAGAAGAACCCCGAAATAATAATAAAAACCATACCGACGAGCAGGGAAACCTGCATAAAAAGCGGCACTGTCCTGACATCATGCTGGAAATCTTCTTGATGCATAAAAGCATTAATAACAATGGGCATATAGTAAATTGCATTTAATAAACTGCTGGCCAATATGACCAGCACAAAAAAGGGCCGTCCGATTTCAAGTGCGCTTAGAGCCAAATACCACTTACTGATCAACCCACCTGTGCCCGGAATACCAATCATCGAGGCACTGCCAATGGTAAAAGCCAGCATCGCCAAAGGCAGAACACGGCCGATGCCGGCCAAATCGCTAATCTTCCTAACACCCGTTGAATAAATAATTACCCCTGCCGTCATAAATAGGAGCGCTTTTGTTACAGCGTGGACCATAATATGATAAAAACCGCCTACCAGGGCCAAATCGTGATGAAAACCGATCCCCATAAAGATATAACTGATCTGCCCAATGCTGGAATAGGCAAGCATCTTTTTTAAGTCGGTCTGTATCATGGCATAAATGGATCCGAACATGGTGCCCAAAGCTGCCATCCACAATATTATTTCATTTAAAGGAATAGTATCCAGCATAGTCTTAGGAAAAACCTGGTAAAACATCAGGAAAAGAGCAAAGGCATATATTTTTATAACCAGGCCGGAGAGCATGGCACTGGAAGGTGTCGGTGCAGAAGCATGGGCATCCGGCAGCCATACGTGCAGAGGAAATAGAGCGGCCTTGGTCCCGAAAGCAGCTATAAAAAGCGCGGCCGCCGTAAAAATATTTAACGGATAATGAATAATTGCTTCAGCAAGTTCAACCTGTATAAAACTATAATTAAGGTATCCTGTCGCCATATAAAGCATTGCTACGCCCAGTAAAAAACAGCCTGTACCCATAGCGCTTAAGATCAGGTATTTAAAACTTGCTTCAAGACACTCCCGATCTTCTTTAATCGATATAATTGCACAGGCTGATATAGCGCATATTTCCATCAACACAAAAAGGTTAAATAGATCATTGGTCAAAGCTATCCCGGCCATAGAACCAACCAGGATAGAGTAAAGGCTATAATACCAACCGATTACTGTTTTTTTCAATTCATGCTTTAAATCCCTCAGAGCATAAAGGAAAATCCAGAGGCTGACACTGATGACGACAATTAATATATAAACTCGCAAGGGATCGGCTCGGAGTTCAATACCCCAGGGGGGCGGCCAGCCGCCCATATAATAAAGAACCGGTCCGGATTGCTGGACCTGAACCAGCAGAGCAACTGAAAAAACGAATGCCGTCAGTAAAGAGGCGGTCACAAAATAAGAGCTTACTTTTTCAGCCCAGCGGTATAGCAAAGGAGATAAAAAAGCGGAAATAAACATGACCACTATTATTAAAGCCGGAAAATGATCAGCTAACCCCACTATTCCTGGCTCCTTATCTCACAAATTTCATCGTAGTCACATGTGCCGTAATACCGATATATTTTAACGATCAGGCTTAAAGCATAAGCTGTAACACTTACGGCAACGACAATCCCGGTTAAAATAAGGGCGCCCGGCAGGGGATTGGCATAGATTGTATCGGCACCCTCTTTAATAATGGGGGCCTGGGCACCGTGTGTATAACCGATAGCGACAAACATCAGGAATACCGAGGTATCCATGATATTCATAGCTATTACCTTTTTGATCATATTCGCATGAGTGAGCATTGTATACATCCCGATAACAAAAAGGATGATTGCTACCATGTAATAATAGTTATCGATGATGCCGCTAAGCATTTCCATCCCTATTTCTCCCCTTCTATAATATTATAAAAAAGTGTGACAATAGTGCTGGCTACCTTGATCCCTACAAAAACAGTTATAATCAGTATTGCCCCTGCGCTGAAAAGCTCACCTGCCTGCCCTGCAGGGAAACCTGCAGCCCGATTGGAAAGGTAATTACCACCCAGGGCTATAGCCACCAATCCTGTTATGACAAAGCCAAGTACGCCGCCGCTTTCAAGCAGTGAAGCAGTCTGGTGTGAGATTTGTTTTGCTCCTGTCTCAAGGTTAAAAGAGAGAGCTACCAGTACCAGACTGGCTCCAAAAATGGCTCCACCGGAAAAACTGCCTCCCGGTGAAAGGTGCCCGTGCAAAACAACATAAATCCCATAGATCTGGATAAAGGGGACTACAAGCCGACTGGTGATGCGCACGATTTGATCTTCTATGGGGCTCTTCCTCCTTTATGCTTAGTGAGCCTTTATGGTGGCGATAACTGCCGCAATAGCCACAAATAATACTGTCGCTTCGCCCAGGGTATCAAAGGCACGGTAATCTATAATAATACTGCTGACTATGTTAATTGCACCGGTTTCGGCTACACCAGATTCCAGGTACCGCTGCGGCACTTCGTTGAAAGCAGGGTTAACAGGGCTGCCGAAAGTAGGCATTTCAGCGACTGTGAAGCTAAAAAGAAATATAATAAGTCCCAGCAGGTAAAAGGTTAAAATAATCCTTGGTTCAACACCTATGAAAAATCTGAGAAAGAGGGTCAGGATAACAAATATAATAGCGAACAAGAAATAAATCATCAATCTACACCCCCAACTTAATTATTCAGCCCTCTTGGTTTTACTGATAGCAGCAATCATGAGCAATGAAGCCACCCCGGTCCCGAGTGCCGCTTCTACCATGGCCACATCAGGAGCGCTCAGCTGCTGCCATATTATAGCCATTATCAGGCCGAAAGATGAAAAGAGGATTACTGCACTTAAAAGGTCGCGGATATAAGCGACACCGATAGCGCATACTATTAAAAAAAAGAGCAGGAGCACATTTAACAATTCATTCATCGGATATCCTCCCCTTCACAATGGGACGAATTCCACTCTTATAAGCAGCCCGGGCTATAAGATGAGCAGCAGTCGGGTTAGTTACCAGGATAAAAATAATCAACAGGGCCAGCCTTAAACCGACGGCCAGATTACTTTGCAGAGCAAGAGATAAAAGGACCAATCCGGCACCCAGGGTGTCGCATTTGGTGGTTGCATGCAATCTGTTATAAACATCAGGTAAACGGAGCAGGCCAAATGTACCGACAAAAAGGAAAAACAGGCCCCCCAAAAGGCAGGTAATAGAAATGAGACCAATGGTTACTTCCATCCAGGCAGCGATCAGTCAAGGGCCCCTTTCTCAAGGTATTTTGCTACCCCTATAGTTGTTATAAAGCTCATTAATGCATAGATCATGGCAATATCCAGGAAATATACCTGCCCGTAAATGCGGGCAATTAAAGTAATGATGATCAATGTTTTAGTCCCGATAATATTTATTGCCGCCACCCTGTCAGGCGCAGTCGGGCCGGCCAGAGCCCTGATTAAAGATAAAAATATCATCAGCATGACAACAATGGCGCCTAAACCGTATGAAAAGTCCAGTATTTGTGGGATATTCACTGCTGATCTGCCTCCATCTGCTTGAGCCTCTCTATGATTGGCCATTGCTTAAGAGCTTCACCGCTGTTTATGGTCAGGGCATGTACCAGGTATTTTTTTTCGTCTGACAGGACTGTAAGAGTGCCGGGAGTTAGAGTGATTGAGTTCGCTAATAAAACCCTGCTGGCAATCCTGTCTATATCGACTTCCAGTTCCACCATGTTCGGCTCGATAGGCATTTTAGGATGCAGGACAAGCCATGCTACCTGAAAGTTGGCTTTCACTATATCGAGAAGCAGCTTGAAAAAGTAACCAACAAGCCAGACAATTGTCTTAAAGCTAACCGGGGGCCTGTCCTGGATGGTGATAAGCAGGTCACGATTAAAATAAGTAACAAAAGCGGCCGCTGCTAAACCTACAACAAGCTGCGGCCACTGCAGGGAGCCGCTGACGGCTACCCAAAATAGAAATAATGTTAGTGTTACACCGATGTAGTTAAGCCAATGATTCTTCATTTTACCAGCTACCCCGGTCGTTATTTTAGAAGTAATAATTCAGGACCCGGCATAAAGCAAAACAGGTTTTATAAAAACCTGGTTATGCCGATTCTGAAACCTTCTCGGCTGATGCTGCAGAAGCTTTTGCTTCCTTTTCTGAGGGAAATGCAGATCGCGGGTGTATTGTACCCGGTGGACATTTTTCAACACAGTCCCCACAGTCGTTGCATTTTTCCAGGTCTATTACAGCCAGTTTGCCATCCATCTCGATCGCTTCCTGTGGACAGGCTTTTATACAAGCCTTACAGGCTATACAGCCTACCTCGCAGACCTTTGATACCGCTTTGCCACGATCCTGCGAACTACAGAGGACCAGGTGCCCTTCAATACCCGGGGGCAGCATCTGAATTAAATTTCGCGGGCATTCTTTGACACAGAGGCCGCAGCCGGTGCATTTTTCGTTGTCTACAAGCGGCAGGCCATGTGTTCCCATCCTGATTGCATCAAAGGGGCAGGCCCGGGCGCAGTTGCCGAGACCAAGACACCCGTAAGTACAGGCTTTAAACCCACCGTACATCTGGTCAGCGACTGTACAATCTTCAACGCCATCATAGATAAAACGGTCAGCAGCTTTGTAAATATCACCAACACAAAAAACGGTTGCAACCGGGGGAGCAGTTGACGACACTTCTATCCCCAGCACATCGGCAATTTCATTTACCACATCTTCACCACCGGGGATACACCCGCCAGGATCAGTGTCTCCGTTAACAACAGCCTCGGCAAATTTAGCACAACCGGCATACCCGCAGGCCCCGCAGTTAGCAGCCGGTAATATTTCCTTAACCGCTTCAATCCGCGGATCTGTTTCCACAGCAAAAACTCTTGCCGCAATGGCTAAGAACAGCCCAAATGATAACCCAATCAAACCAAGAGCGGCGATGGCATATATTATTAACACTACTTAATTCACCTCGCAACAAAATTGTCCCATGATTGAATAACCGTAATTTTTTATAATGTCAGCATACCCTGAAAACCGAGAAAAGCCATGGATAAGATTCCTGCAGTAATCAAGGTTACAGCAGATCCCTGCAGTACATCCGGCATATTGGCCAGCTCCAGCCTTTCCCGTATTCCGGCCATAATAATAAGGGCCAGTGAAAATCCCAGTGAAGCTGCGATGGCAAACACCACTGCTTCAAGTAGAGAGAACTCCTGGCGGACAGCCAGCAAAGCAACTGCCATTACAGCACAGTTAGTAGTTATTAACGGTAAAAATATTCCCAATCCCTGATATAAAGTCGGACTTATCTTTCGCAGGAATATTTCCACCAGCTGGACGAGCGACGCTATGACCAAAATGAAAGTCACTATCTGCAGGTAGGTCAGGTTATTGGGAACAAGAACAAAAGTATGCAGCAACCATGTCACCAGGGTAGCCATGGTCATAACAAAGATCACGGCCATACTCATGCCGATTGCAGTTTCCATTTTCCGGGATACGCCAAGAAAAGGGCAAATACCGAAAAACCTGTGAAGCACAAAGTTTTCCACAAAAATGTAGATAAAAATAATTGAAAGCAGTTTTTCCATAATGTCCTCCCGCCCAGGCTAACAACTATAAATCTGTTTGTTAACCTTAAATGTTAAAACGCTTCATAAGCATATTAACGATGGCCAGCAGCAGGCCCAGGGCTATAAACGCACCGGGCGGCTGAGCAAACAGAGTCATCGCTTCAAAGTTACTCCCAAAAAGATGAATGGCGCTTTCCGGATCCGGGCCGAGAATAGTTCCATGACCAAGGATCTCACGAAAGAATGCCAAAATCACCAGGGCCAGGGTAAATCCCAGGCCAACGCCGATGCCGTCTAAGAATGATCTAACTACCGGTTTCTTGCTGGCAAAAGCTTCGGATCTGCCCAAAATAACACAGTTAACAACTATCAACGGCACAAATACACCGAGAGCTTCATAAAGCACGGGCTGAAAAGCCTGTAACACCATCTCGATAATGGTAACAAAAGTAGCGATGATCACGATAAAACAGGGAATGCGCACCTGCGGGGGAATATAGTTTCGTAGAAGTGATACAACCAGGTTGGCAGCGATTAAAACTGCAGTAGCCGCAAGGCCCATACCGAAACCGTTCACCACAAAAGCAGTGACACCGAGAACCGGGCACATGCCCAGCAGTGCAACAAATACAGGGTTTTCCTTAACTATTCCCCGGGTTAAATCCTGTATGTAAACATTATTCTGTTTCATTAGTTCTCCTCACCTCCACCGTCGTCTTTCTATTCACCGGACAAAGCATCCCGAACAGCGCCTACTATAGCATCGGCACTTATGGTCGCACCTGTTTGCGTGTCAATTTCGAAGCTTTGTTCTTCTATGATCCTATCGGGTATCAGCGGGTAAGCTTCGATGAAGTATGTTTGTGTTTCCTCGTGTTCTAAAACTTCAATGCTGATGATTTCTCCGCCGGAAACTTCCACTTCAACCAATATCAGGCCGCCAAGACCCGGAGCACTGCCCTGGTAGAGCCCGTCTGGGATCCCGGATATATCGATTTCTTCCGGTTCAGGCTCTTCCTCAACACCGTTGCCTAAGCCCAGGGCATCTAAGAGAGCATTACGAACAGCATCAACTATAGCGTTAGAGCTGATAGTTGCACCGGTTTGCGTGTCAACATCCAAATGCTGCTCTTCTATAATTCTATCAGGAATCAAAGGATAAGCTTCGATAAAGTAAGTTGGTGTTTCCTGGTGTTCCAGAACTTCAATGCCGACAATCTCTCCGCCGGCAACTTCTACTTCGACCAATATCGGCCCGTTTAATCCGGGAGCACTACCCTGGTAAGTTCCGTCGGGAACTTTGGTAATATCAATTTCAATTATTTCCTGCCCAAGATACTGTCCGGCAATAAATCCGACTGTCTGCCTGATTGAGTTAATCATAGCCGCGGTGCTGATAGTTGCCCCGGTGATAATTTCAACATCGTCTCCTGCTGCAATCGGGTCCTCAAAGCTTTTACCGATAAACTGCTCCTGGAAGGGATCGGTGGTTATAACATCGCCAATACCCGGAGTTTCTGAATGGGAAACGATGCGCATACCAATAATTTCTCCTTCATTGTTAACAGCCAGGTTATAGACAATATCACCATCGTAACCAACCGCAGCAGTAGTAGCCATCACACCCATTAGTTCACCGTCAGCATCAAATATTAAATCAAACTGCCCTTCATCAAGATATTCGCTTTCAAAAGTTTCAAAACCGGGAAAGAAGCTTTCAAGGGCCAGGCGGTATTCAGCTTCCTGCCGTTCAATTATAATCGGCTCGGTAATTCCGTGTACTCCTGTCAGCAAAGCAGCTGAAACTATCGCGACAACGGCCAGAGTTAACGATAAGCGAACTATATCACGCACTTTTTTTCACCCCCCCAAATTGTTGAGGCACTGTAAAGTTATCAATAATCGGGGTGACTGCATTCATCAACAGAATGGCAAAGGTAACACCACACGGCAAAACGCCCCACAACCGGATTAACATTGTGATCAGGCCGCAGCCAATTCCGAAAATCAGTCTGCCCGTGGGAGTGACCGGAGAGGTAACAATATCTGTAGCAATAAAGATGGCTCCCAGCATTACTCCACCTGCCAGGATATGAAACAATCCGGTCATCAGGTGATTGCCATAAAAACCTCCGCCGAAAATGGCACCCATTATAAATACGGCGCCTATGAAACCACCGGGGATACGCCAGTCAATATGACCCCTGTAATAAAGCCAAATCCCCCCGATAATCAATGCTAAAGCCGATGTTTCACCGAGACATCCCGGAACATTGCCGACAAATAGCTGGGTCAGGCTTACAGCCAAAGCCTCTTCATGCCCGGCGAGTGGTGTAGCAGTAGTAACCGCAGATATATCAGCCCCAAAAGCAAAAGGCTGGGGAGGAGACCAAACCCGTCCTGCCATATATCCACCCCATGAGATTACCACTATAGCCCGGCCGACCAGGGCCGGGTTGAAAATATTGTAACCGATACCGCCAAAAACCTGTTTACCAATAATAATTGCCGATGCAGACCCCACCACGACCAACCACCAGGGTGGCGCAGGCGGCAGGACCATAGCAAATAACAGACCTGTAACTGCGGCGCTTCCATCACTGTAAAGATCCCGTTTGCGCAGCCATAGGGCTTCGACCGCCATGGCAGTTGCAACAGAGATGACCATAGTCAGCAAAGCCTGGTAACCAAAAAGCAGAACCGCCATCAAGGCTACCGGAAACAGAGCGATTAAAACATCAGTCATAACGCTCTGCACAGATTCAATAGCCCGAATATGCGGAGATGACGAAACAATCATCTTATTATCCATATTCTTCACTTCCCTCCCACGCGCAGCCTACTACTATTTTTTGGTTTTTGTTATTTCCGCTTTGGCAATCCTAATTAACTGAACCAAAGGAATCTTTGAAGGACAGATATAAGAGCAACAGCCGCATTCAAAACAATCCATTGCGTGAAGTTTCTCTGCCCGCTTAAAAAGTTCGTGCTCTGCAGCCTGGGCAATTGATGTCGGCATCAGCTGGACGGGACATACGCTTACACACTTCGCACAACGAATACAGGGGCTGCTTTCGGCAAGGTATATATCCTCATCGGTAAGTGCAAGAATGCCTGATGTGCCTTTTATAACCGGTATGTCGGGGTCAGGCTGGGTCAATCCCATCATCGGGCCGCCAATAATCAGTTTTCGCGTATTTTCAGTAATACCGCCACAGGCATCTATAACATCACTGACGAGGGTCCCGATCCTGACCATCAGGTTGGCAGGGTAATTAATGCCTGCACCTGTTGCAGTCAAGACTCTTTCAATCAAAGGCTTTCCTTCGCGAATAGCATTGGTGATAGCAATTGCCGTTCCAACATTGTGGTTGACCACACCGATATCGAGAGGCAGACCGCCTGAAGGAACCTTGCGTCCGGTAGTAACCTGGATGAGCATCTTTTCAGCGCCCTGAGGGTATTTGGTATGAAGGGGCATTACAGTTATGCTTTCCTCTTTGGCAACTGCCTTTTCCATAACCCGGATCGCATCGGCTTTATTATCTTCGATACCAATTACACCCTTCTCGGCGCCAAGGGCTTTAATGATCACTTTTAAACCGAAAACAATTTCTTCAGGCTTCTCGAGCATTACCCGATGATCTGCCGTCAGGTAAGGTTCGCATTCGGCTCCGTTTATGACAACTATATCAATTGTTTTATCAGGCGGCGGCGAAAGCTTTACATGTGCCGGAAAAGTTGCCCCGCCGAGACCGACAATGCCGGCCTCGCGAATTATTTTTCGAAGATCGTCCTGACTGAGCTTACCCAAATCACCGGCCGGTTTAATACTGTCATCCCAGTAATCCTGCCCGTCAGATTCGATTGTTATTGCCTGGACAGGGCGCCCGAGGGGATGATTGTACGGCCCGATAGCGGAAATTGTACCCGATACGCTGGCATGAATCGGCGCAGAAACAAAACCACTGCTATCGGCGATTTTTTGGCCTAATTTAACCTCTGTACCGACATCAATCGACTCAAGCGGTTCACAGGGAGCACCAATATGCTGCTGCAAGGGAATGACCACTTTGTCAGGTACCTTCATCGCGGTTACCGCCATCGTGGCCGTTATTTCTTTATGGTAATCCGGATGAACGCCTCCTTTAAAGACGGTGTTGCCCATAAATTATGATCATCCTTTCCTGGAAATTTTAAAAAGTATTTTTTACTGCTAGTAAACAAATACTATTACGGTTTCGTGATTTCTCTTTAAAGTCCTGCCTGATGCATCATTTTTCGAACCAGGAACAACGAAAATTATTTGCCGGCTAAATCCTGACTCTGCTGCCAGTAGGCGCGCACATCACTAACTGTATATAAGGAGCCGGTAACAAGTACAGCATCATCAGGACCGGCCATTTCAAGCGCTTTCTCAAGCGCTTCACCGTGATTGTATATGACCATGTAATTATTCCGGAGAGCATAATAATTCACAGCAAAAGCGGCAATTTCTCCGGGGTCAGCCGCACGGGGCAGGATTGGACGAGTGAAAATTATGGTATCTGCCCGTGGTAAAATATGTTCCAGCATAGCCGCCGTATCTTTGTCAGCAAGCACACCGATTACCAGGATCAACTTTTTATAATTAAAATACTGGGGCAGAGCTGCAGCCAGTTTTTCAATCGCTGCAGGGTTATGTGCTCCGTCCATTATCAGAAAAGGCTTTTCGCTTAAAACTTCAAGCCTGCCAGGCCAGTTAGTTTCAGCCAGCCCGCTGCGAATAGATGATTCGTCAGTGGAAAAGCCATATTCCTCAAGCAATTCAACAGCGGCCAGGGCCGTAGCAGCATTATTTACCTGGTAGGATCCCCGCAGGGGTACGAAAAGATCATCCAGCTGTAGCAAAAAGCCCCGGTAAGCGAAATATTGTCCCCCGGCGGTTATCTTTTGAATAATTGCAACCGGTTTTTCAGACATTATTTCCTCTACTGTTGTCCCGCCCGGATAGATTCGGTAAAACGGCGCCTTAAGTTCATCACAGCGTTTTTCCAGTATGGTTAGAACTCTCCGGTCTTCTGCCGCTGTGAGCAAAGGCCTGCCCTGCTTGATAATTCCTGCCTTTTCAAGGGCAATAGCTTCAACAGTATTGCCAAGTACATCGGTATGTTCAAGACTGATATTGGTAATAATACTTAAGATCGGGGTTACAACATTAGTGGCATCCAGCCTCCCGCCGAGGCCGACTTCCAGGATGACCAGGTCAACTTTCCGACGGGCAAAATAGGTTAAGGCAAGAGCGGTAACAACTTCAAACTCGGTTAACGGACCCAATTCCTCATTGCAGCTGATCTTATCAACCAGAGGCCGGATTTGATCTACAAGTTCGACCAGTTGGTAATGATCAATATCAGAACCATTTACCGCCATCCTATTAGTAAAGGAGAGCAGGTAAGGAGAAGTGTAAAGACCTGTCCGGCATCCAGCTGCGCGCAGGATTGAATCAAGCATAGCAGCAGTAGAACCTTTGCCGTTAGTCCCACCGATATGTACAAAACACAACTGATGGTGCGGATTGCCCAGCATTTCCAGAAGCACTATTATGCGTTCCAGCCCCGGCCTGCTCCCAAAGCGGCCCAGTCCATGTATCCAGTCCAGAGCTTCCCTGTAACGCTTATCATTGTTCATCGGCTACCGAAGCTCCTGCAGTCTCTGTCGAAGCTTAATAAGCCTGTTTTCCTGTTCTTCACGCCGTAATTTTTCTTTGCCAACAACTTCGGCAGGTGCTTTATCAACAAATGAAGGATTATTTAATTTGCCCTCCGTCTTTTTAATTTCAATCAGGACCTGGTTAAGTTCTTTTTCGAGGCGGGCTGTTTCTGCATCAAGGTCTATAACTCCTTCCAACGGAAGGTAGACTTCAATCCCTTCAGCAATTATTGCAGTAAGCGCCTGTTTTGGTTTATCTACTTCCTGTTTTATCGTTAAAGGTTCTGCTGAAGCCAGTTTGCCAAGATGGTGGCGTTCCTGATCGAGGCAGGCGGCAGCACGACCTCCTGTCCGAACAATTACTTCGGCTTTCTTACCGGGCGGCAGCTGGACCTGGCTGCGCAGATTTCTGATGGCCCTGGTTACTTCCTGCAGCAGAGCCATATCGGCTGTTTCTTCAGGGAAAAAGTGCTTCTTATCAGGCTGCGGCCAGGATGCCACGACAAGAGCTTCTTCTTTACGGTGCGGTAACTGCTGCCATATTTCCTCGGATATAAAGGGCATAAAGGGATGAAGCATGCGCATAATTCCATCCAGAAGGTATACAAGCAGGCTGCGAGTACGCTGCCTGTCTTCGGCGGCTTCAGCACTATCATCTTTCAGGTATAAGTAGTGCTTGCTCAGCTCAACATACCAGTCACAAAAATCATTCCATATAAATTCATAGATCAAGCGGGCCGCTTCACCTAATTCGTATTCTTCGAGCAGGCCAGTCGCTGTGCTTAGCGTTTCATTGAAGCGGTGTAAAATCCACCGATCAGCCCGGTATAAACCGGCGGGCAAATGGCCAGGATCGAAATTTGCAAAGGAGGGTTCTTTTTCACCTTCGTCCATTAAATTCATCAGGACAAAACGTGAGGCGTTCCAGACCTTGTTGGCAAAATTACGACCGGCTTCAACACTTTCCTGCCGGAAGCGCTGGTCATTCCCGGGGGCCTGGCCGGTAACCAGTGTAAACCGCAGGGTATCTGCCCCGTAATCTTCGATTACCTCCAGGGGGTCAATGCCGTTGCCCAGGGATTTGCTCATTTTACGACCGAGGGGGTCACGTACCAGGCCGGTAATATAGACAGTGTGAAAAGGTTCTTCTTTCATAAAAGCAAGGCCCATAAACATCATACGCGCGACCCAGAAATAGATTATATCATAGGCGGTAACAAGAACAGAGGTCGGGTAAAAATGATCTAAATCGGGAGTTTTTTCCGGCCAGCCGAGAGTAGAAAAGGGCCACAGGGCCGAGCTGAACCAGGTATCGAGGACATCAGGATCCTGTTCAAGGGAACTACTCTTGCATGAAGGGCAGGATTCCGGTTCGCTGTAATCGACGATTACCTCACCGCAGTCACAGTACCAGGCAGGAATTCGATGGCCCCACCAGATCTGGCGAGAAATACACCAATCGCGAATATTTTCGACCCAACTCTGGTAGACACGGGTAAAACGCGGTGGAACAAATTGGGTCCGCTTTTCTTCAACAGCTTCCAGGGCCGGCCCGGCCAGGGGTTTCATCTTCACGAACCACTGTCGCGAAATAAGCGGTTCGACAACCGTGCGGCAGCGCTGACAGCGGCCAAGGGAGTGTTCATAATCTTCTATTTTCTCCACTAAGCCATGCCCATGCAGATCAGCTAAAACCTGCTTACGACATTCATAGCGATCAAGCCCCCTGTATGGCCCTGCTGCTTCGGTCATCTTTGCGTCTTCATCAATAATCTTGATCACTTCAAGGTTGTGACGCTGAGCAATAGCAAAGTCGTTTGGATCATGTCCCGGGGTAACCTTGACTGCCCCACTGCCAAATCCAGGATCGACATAGTCATCTGCAACAATAGGTATTTCCCGGTTCAGAAGGGGCAGGTTCACTTTTTTGCCAACCAGGGGGCTGTAACGTTTATCTTTTGGATGCACCGCTACTCCACTGTCTCCAAGCATTGTCTCCGGGCGGGTTGTTGCTACCGTTATTAAACCCGTGCCGTCTGCCAGAGGATAACGGATATGTGTAATCGATGAAACTTCGTCCTCGTGCTCAACTTCGATGTCAGATAGAGCAGTATGGCAGCGTGGGCACCAGTTAATCATGTAATCACCGCGATAAATCAAGCCACGGTGGTATAAGTCAACAAATACTTTACGCACTGCTTTTGAGCAGCCCTCATCCATTGTAAAGCGTTCACGTGACCAATCACAGGACACTCCAAGCCTGTAAAGCTGCCTTGTAATCCGGGTGTGGTAAGTATCTTTCCACTGCCAAACCCTCTCCAGGAACTCCTCGCGCCCCAATTCACTACTGCTTATGCCCTCTTCAGCAAGGTGCTTTTCAACTACATTCTGGGTGGCAATACCGGCATGATCGGTTCCGGGAAGCCATAATGTATCGTAACCCTGCATGCGGCGCCAGCGGATTAAAATATCCTGTATCGTATTGTTTAGAGCATGGCCCATATGCAGAGATCCGGTTACGTTTGGAGGAGGAATTACTATGGTATAGGGCTTCTGCCCTGTATCGCGTGCTGCTTTAAAGTATTCTCTATCCAGCCAAAACTGGTACCTTTCTATTTCAACTGCAGCTGGATTGTAGACAGGTGGCAGCATTGATTCGGACATGTGGTCACCTCGTTTAAGTTCTCTGTACTCATCTGATGCACACTAAATAATTATACTTCTGCATCTCTTCAAACACAAGGTTCTATTTGGAATATCGCAGTGACCTTTATTTCTTAATATCCCAGTATAGGGCATTTATAAACTGCTTAATGTTAACCCGTGTTTTGGTCGGGGTTTCCTGTTCCTGTTCAATCTCTTTCATTTTAAGACGAAGTTCGCCAAAATCGAAATATTTTGGCCCATACCTCTCAAAAGTTGGGTTATTATAATCTTCCATGCCGAGAGCTGCGATATGCTCCATGGCATGCTTGATAGCCCGGCGCACTCGCTGTTCTATAGCACGCATATCTGTTTTTTTATCTTCTTCCCGGAGATATTTTTCCTGTATGGCCTGGTAGAGATCCTTTAAATGCCTGTATTCACCCAGGTATTTTTCGATATCAGGCACTGTGTTCAAAAATATTATTATCTGAACAAGGTCGTGACTACCAGGCTCACCAATCAATCCAAGATCGGCGAGGGTTTCCCGCGTCCTCTCCTTGATTGTGGCCTGATCAAGGTTATGAGCCCCGGAAACACCGGTAGGCTGTTTTATACTGCTGACCTGATCAAGAGCTGCAATAGATTTACGCATTTGCTCAAAGGAACGTTCCATCTTTAAACGTTCGGTAACCCCCTTAATCACGGATATTACTTCAATCTTATTGATCGGCTTGTTGATATAGAATTCTATGCCCGCAGCATAAGCCTGGGCAACCATTTCTTTTTTTTCAACCTGCGAGATCATCATTATCTTGCCCCGGAAATCACGCTTTCTGAGCTGCTCAACAATTTCGATACCGTCTTTACCCGGCATCAAAAGATCAATGAGCAGTATATCAGGTTGATGGTATAGAATTGTCCCTACAACATTGCCATGCCCGTCGGGAAGTTCACCAATCACTTCGCCAAGCTGTTCATCCTCGATAATCTGAGCCAGGATACGTCGGCAGGCAAGATCATCGTCTAAGATAAAAAAAGTAAACTCCATTAGCTACCCTCCGGTTAAACTGGAAACTGGGATTAAGATGATGAAGCATTTTTCAGACGGAGTTTCCCGGAAACTCACTTTGCCTCGAAAACTTTCAACGAGGCCTTTTACGTAAGCAAGGCCGATCCCGGTAGATGGCACCCCTTCCGTTGAAAACTTGGTCGTGAATCCAAGCTCGAATATAAGCGCCCGATCACGCTCTTTCACCGGATTTCCGTTATCACAGACATATATTCTGAGCACTTTTCCTTTGCGCTTAACCCCGAGACGGATATACCCCTCATTAGAAATAGCTTCAACGGCATTGGAAACCAGGTTATTAAGAATTGCCAACAGGGGATAAATCTGCTCAATTTCCAGGTCTTCTTCGATACTCAGGTTAAACTGGACCATTTTCTCCAGGCTCTGACTGTAATTTCGGTTAGTTTTTATGACCAGGCCTATTAGATCGGAAAGCTTCATAACCGGTTTTTCTTTTCTGATCTTAAGAACCTCTCCCAGTCCGGCCAGAATACGGACAGTATCCTTTTTAACCTCATGAACTTCTTCGGCCACCTCCAGAGCGGCCCTTTCCATGGAGCGATCGGCCAATTTCAATTCCTTTAACTGCTTATGTAAATTATAGCTCTTTGCCATTATGTTTTCTATATTTTCCATTGATTTTTGCATGTAAAAAAGCTCATCGTATAGCTCGGAGGCTAGGATCAGCATTTTTTCATAGCTTACTTTTTGCTGTTCATCGAGAACCATTGTTTTCTGGAACTGGCTGATGTTGACCAGGCTGGTTACTAAAAACACCTGAACGGAAGACATCAGAATTAGAATAATGATGTTGTCGATAACTACAATTTCCTGATAAGGGACTCTGACCAGGGCTTCGGCAAAGTTCGATACCGCCACCGCACCACCTAAGTAAAGAATCAGGGGCACAGAAAATTTACGCGCCCCTTCCCTTATTCCACCAATTTTTAGAATAATCGACAGCAGTAGAAAGTAAACTACCCCTGAATACTGGTGGGCCATCATAAAAGTAAAGTAATCGCGAGGTAACCAGAAGAAGTAATCCAAACCCACTCTTAAAAGCAGGGTTGACATTGCTACAAGAACCGCAGTGGGGATAATCAATAGATGATTAAGGCTGAGAATAGCATAAACAAAGACTACCGTGCCAATTGAAAAGCGAAACGGCCCGATGTCTGTTACAATAAAAAGTTCAGTGGCAATTACGGTAACCGTAACAACAAGAATAACCTTTTTATTGAGGGGTTTGAGCAGATACTCCGATACCCTGTCCCTGGCCCTCCTCATACAGGCGGTAGCCCATATCAAAAGCCTGTTGATTAAGCTCACCACTTCCCTTGGGCGCCATCTTGAAAACACTTTCCCTGAATATATCTCGATCAACAAGCCCTGTCGCCGCATTTATTACACCAAGGGCCAGCATGTTGGCAACAACTTCACGGCCAATTTTTTCTTTGGCGGTACGCGTTATCGGATAAAGCTGTATTTTGTATTCGTCACTGATTGAACCGCTGACAAATGTCGAATCTACGATAATAGTACATCCGGGTTCTACCTTGGGAAGGTATTTGTTAAACGAAGCCTGGTTCATACAAAGCAGGACAGTGGGTTTGGTCACTTTGGGGTATTCGATAGTATCTATATCAATGATCACCCCGGCCATGCTGGCGCCACCTCTGGCTTCAGGGCCGTATGATTGTGTCTGGACTACATTTTTGTTATCATTAACTGCCGCTTCAGCCAGCACGATTGCTGCAAGGATCAAACCCTGGCCTCCGGCGCCGGTCAGCAATATTTCCTGCCTGTTACCCAAAGGAATACCCCCTGTTTTAGCTGATTTCCTTACCGATTGAACGGTAATACTCATCGGCAAATTCCGGAGCATCAATAGAGAAAAGGACGCCCGTAATGGTTTTATCCACCAGATCCGCTTCTTCCATGTTCGCAGCACGTTCAACTGAAATGCTGCTATCTTTCATATCGCGAAGCATATCCACTGCCCCGCCCAACTTGTTACGTCTTCCGTAGGCAATCGGGCAGGGAGAAAGCGCTTCAACAACAGAAAAACCCCGATGGTTTGCCCCTCTGACTATTAACTGCTCGAGTTGTCTGGGTTGAGCAGCAATGCCCCTGGCTCCGAATGTTGCCCCGGCTCCCTTGGCCAGTTCCAACAGGTCAAAGGATCTTTCAAGCGTCCCGCGGGGAGCGGTTGTAGCTTTCTTTCCCATCGGAGTAAGCGGTGAATGTTGCCCACCGGTCATCCCATAAATATGGTTATTGACTATTACGGCATTTAAATCTATATTCCTCCTGGCCGAATGAATAAAATGATTGCCGCCAATAGCACTGCAATCACCGTCGCCCATAATAACAAAAAGCTTAAGCTCCGGCCGGGCCATCTTCAAACCGGTGGCAAAAGCCAGGGCCCGCCCATGAGTAGTATGCAGGGTATTAAAGTTGAGATAACCTGCCGCCCTGGAGGAACAGCCGATACCTGAAACGATAACCACATCTTTCTGGTCATAACCGGCCCGTTCAACTGCTCTCACCAGTGCAGCAGTGACAATGCCATTTCCACAGCCGGGGCACCAGATATGAGGTAATTTTTTAGTCCTTAAAAAATCCTGGGTTAACTGTTCTATGATAGCCACCTCCCAACCTCTTCGGATATTTGATCCGGGGTGATCATTTCCCCGTCATAGCGATTCACCGGAATAACCTTGGCTTCACCACATGCGTAGCGCTCGACCTCACCGACAAGCTGGCCCATGTTCATTTCCGGAACCAGGATTACATCTGCCTGCCGGGCCAGCGCTTCTATTTCCCTGGCAGGAAAAGGCCATATTGTTTGCAGGCTTAAGAGCCCAACCGGCAAACGATTCTGCCAGTAAGCTTTTTTAACTACCGCCCTGGCCGAACGAACTGCACAGCCGTAAGTGACGATAGCGACCCTGGGTTCTTTGTGTCCGATATAGTTGGTCAGGATAATCTCATCACGGTATTTTTCCAGTTTTCCATGGAGGCGCTCGAGTGCCCGCTCAACCTGGGGTGGATCGCCGGTTGGAAAACCGTACTGGTCGTGGAACAAGCCCGTAACGTGGTAATAATGGCCGAAGCCAAAAGGCACCAGCGGGGTGAGTCCCTTTTCATCGTAAGGTTTCCAATCGGAAGGTACTTTATCACTCGATTTTTCCACCATCAGCTTGCCTGATTCAGGTATTTGAACTTTTTCCCTCATATGTCCGATAACTTCATCCATTAAAATAATCACCGGCTGCCGAAGTTTTTGGCTTAGGTTAACAGCGGCGATGGTCAGGTAATAGGTTTCATAAACTGAGGCTGGTGAAAAAACAATAATCGGATGATCTCCGTGTGTACCCCAGCGAGCCTGCATAACATCACCCTGAGCAGGAGCGGTAGGGACACCTGTGCTGGGGCCCATACGCTGAACATTGACAACAACGCAGGGTATTTCCGCCATAATTGCGTATCCCAGGTTTTCCTGCTTCAGAGAAAAACCCGGCCCGCTTGTAGCAGTCAGGGTTCGCATACCGCCGATGGATGCTCCGATTATCGCGGCCATACTGGCTATTTCGTCTTCCATCTGTATAAAAACTCCGCCGATGTCGGGCAGCTTGGCCGCCATCTGCTCGGCAATTTCTGTTGAAGGTGTAATCGGGTAACCGGCATAAAAACGAACGCCCGCGCTAATCGCTCCCACTGCGCAGGCCTCATTGCCTTGCATCAGAACCGGTTTTATCTCCGGCATTCGTTGAAAGCCTCCTCTTGACCACTGCAATTGCAAAATCGGGACAAAATGTTTCACAAACACCGCAGGCGGTGCACTTATCCAAATCCTTTTCGGCTTTGCTGTGTTCGTCCATAAAAAGAGCTTCCCTGGGACAGAAAGCTATACAGATACCGCATCCTTTGCACCAATCACGGTTAATCAGAAGATCGGCATTTGAGCTGCTTCTTTTAGCCTGTGCCAAAGTAAATATCTCCCCCTGTTCGGAATCGATTTAACCACCAATTATGATTCTAAGCTTCAAACTACCGAAAGTGACAGAAAGATACTGGAATTCTTATAGAATATTTTTATATTTTGCTATTATAAAACATGGCAGGGCGAGCTCCCGGTGCTCACCCTGCTTAACCGGTTTGAATGTTATTGCTTATGAGTGCCGTTGCGCAACCAGCCCCGGTAGTGCATCGCTTCTGCCAGCCGCTGGATAGAATACATGTAAGCGCCGGTTCGCATATCAGAACCGATACACTTCTCACAGTAAAAGCTGTAAACCATATTAAAAGCCTCAACCATCTTTTCTTCGAGACGCCTGTTAACAGTAGCAAGGTCCCAGCGGAAACCATAGTTGTTCTGGACCCATTCAAAGTAAGAAACTGTAACCCCGCCGCTGTTGGCCAAAATATCGGGGACAACCAGGACATTGTTCTCCTTCAGGATCTGATCTGCCTCGGGGGTTGTCGGGCCGTTGGCTGCTTCAATAATAATTTTTGCCTTTACGTCATTGGCATTGTTTTCGGTAATTTGGCTTTCGAGAGCTGCAGGAATCAGGATATCGCATTCTATGGACAGCAATTCCTGATTGCTGATCTCATCAGCCCCGGGAAAACCTGTAACAAAGCCGGTCCTTTCGACATGGTCGAGCAGTTTACTGACATCTATGCCATTTTTATTGTAGAGGCCGCCGCTGACATCACTTACCGCAATTACCGGACAGCCTTCATCAGCAAATAATATTGCAGCATTGCTGCCGACATTCCCAAAGCCCTGGATAGCAATATGGGCCTTTTCAAATGGAATTTCGAATGCTTTTGCTGCCTCCCTGGCTACAAAGTAGCAGCCTCGTCCGGTTGCTTCATTTCTTCCAACACATCCGCCCACAGCCAGGGGCTTGCCTGTAACCACTCCAAATGAAGGTTCGCGCATGATGCTGCTGTATTCGTCAGCAATCCAGGCCATTACCTGGGAATCTGTAAAAACATCGGGCGCCGGAATGTCGGTTTCGGGGCCAAGAATAGATCCTAGTGCACGGACATATCCGCGGGTCATTCTTTCACGTTCTTTCTGAGTCATTTTTTGCGGTTCGCAAATAATTGCTCCTTTACCGCCACCAAAAGGCACTCCTACCAGTGAACACTTCAGGGTCATCCACATTGAAAGAGCCTTAATGCTGTCAGTTGTGACATCCGGGTGATAGCGCAGGCCGCCTTTGTATGGTCCGAAAACATTGTTATGCTGGCAACGGTAACCGGTAAATACCTTTGTACCGCCGTCTTCCATTTCCACCGGAACAGCAACCTCAACAAAACGCATCGGGGTTCGCAAATGCTCATATACCTCGGGAGATAAACCTGCCAGATCAATCGCCTGCTTAATCATGCTTAAGGTTGCCACCAGGGTATTGTCATCCTTCTTACCTTTTTCAAGTTCTAACGACATTAGTAATCCTCCTCTTAACTCTTTGTTTATTAATTTCCTCGCGGTGGGATTCCATTTTCATCCCAGCCCCGTAAAAGATAATAATCATCTAACATCAAATCTAATTCTTCGCGGGTGATCAGGTTCTTACCTTCATTTATCGACTCGCTCAATAAACGTTTTGGCAGAATGTCGTCAGCCCTGGTCGCTCCCTCTCTCAAGTTGATCATCCTGGTTAGAGTCTGGATCCGCCCGGCCACAGCACGCAGCTCGGCTACACCGTATCGTTCACCGGTCAAAAGGAACAAAATGGTGATCAGCTCTTCCCAGTGAATCAGGTCGCGATAAAAACGGCAGAAAATCAGGCAGTCGTATATGTTTAACCTGTCTTCATAATCTACAAACATCCTGGCTTTCTCTTTAACCTGGGCCGGATCAATCATACCACTTAGTTCCGGCTTGTAAAATGTGGTCCTTAAATGACATGCTCCACGATCAGATGTTGCATAGGCCAATCCCATTCCTTTCAAAACCCGCGGATCATAACCGGCCGGTTCAAGGCCCTTGACATGAATAGCAAATTCTCCCATTTCTAACGCTTCTGCTGCTTCCTTTATCCCCCCGCTGAATAATGCCCCCTCACCTGTACCGTCAACTACCGATTTGAGAAAAGCGGCTATCGAATCGGTGTCCCCGTAAGACGGTGCTTCCTTTAACCTTCCTTTTAAACCGGCTTCGATAGCAAAAGCGGCAATATTACCGGCGCTGATTGTATCGATACCCCAGCGGTCACATAAGTCGTTTAAATAGAGTATATCTTCCATACTGGTTATGCAGCAGAGACCGCCAAAAGCATAGATGGTTTCAAATTCTGGACCTTCGACCTGCAACCCTTTGTGACGTCCATGCAGCGCTGTCGTCAGCTTGCCGCAGGCAAAAAAACAGCGGTAACAACCGCGTGATTTGACTTCCATATTGTTTTGCATGTAATCGGCACTAATATTTTCCCAGCCTTCAAGCCTTCCTTCAGACCAGTAACGGGTGGGAAAACAGCCGGCGTTATTGGTAATCGCCACCAGGGCCGGAGTTCCTTTTTGGCGGTACATCTGTGCCGCCTGTGAATCTTTGTGGAGATCAAAAAAACTTCGGTTCCAATTCTTCAGCCCTTCTTCATCGGCCAGGGGGGCTTTGGCACTGCCGCTGAAAACAATGCCTTTTAGATTCTTTGATCCCATTACCGCTCCAAGGCCTGTCCGGCCGGCACTGCGCCAGCGGTTGTTCTTGATACAGGCGAAGCTGATTTTCCTTTCGCCGGCAGGACCGATAACAAGGGCCTGGACTCCGCTCATACCGACTGCTTTCTTTAATGCTTCTTCAGCATCGTAAGATTCCCGGCCCCAAATCTCTGCGGCATCATAAAAATTTACCCCATCTTCGGTTATACTGATGAAGCTGGGTTTTGGAGAAGCCCCGGTTATAACTATCGCATCGTAACCGGTTCGCTTCATTAATGGTGGAAGGTGTCCGCCGCTGTAGGATTCGGAGTAAAAACCTGTAGCCGGCGATTTGCTGAAAACGCCATAGCGGCTTGCAGGTGCCAGTACAGTGTCAACTGCCGGTCCTGTGGTAAAAATTAGAACATTATCAGCAGATAGGGGATCAACTCCCGGCGGAAGCATTTTCATCAGCAGGTAACTGCCCAGACCTTTACCACCCAGGAAGTTTTTGGATATATCAGGATCAAGATCTTTTACAGTGATATCTGACTTTGTTAAATCGATAATAAGCATTTTACCAAAAGATCCAAACAATTGTTTATAGGCCTCCCTGCTCTTCTGCAACTGCCTCTTCCAGGATATCAAGTCCCCGGTTAAGATAATCGGCAGGGATGTTTACCGGCATAAGCAGTCTGATAACATTGCTGAAAATACCTGCAGTAATTATAATCAAGCCACGATCATGACAGCGTTTTACTATAGCCTTCGCTGCTTCCGGTGCAGGTTCCCTTGTTTTCCTGTCTTTGACAAGTTCAATTGCCTGCATGGCGCCAAGGCCGCGCTGGTCTCCGATTAACGTGTACTTATCTTTCATCTTTTTTAACCTGTCTTCTGTTGCTGAACCGGTTATTTTTGCCTTTTCACCAATTTGTTCTTTTTCAGAAGCGTCAAGTACGGCCAGGGCAGCTGCACAGCCAAGAGGGTTCCCGCCATAAGTGCCGCCAATTTCACCCGGCCCGGCTGAATCCATAACTTCGGCCCTACCGGTAAGTGCACTTATGGGTACACCACCGGCCAGTGATTTGGCCATGGTAATCAGATCAGGGGTTACCTTGTAATGATAGCTGGCCAGAGGATCACCTGTGCGATAAAATCCGGATTGGATCTCGTCTAGAATTAAGAGAACATCATTACGCCGACATATTTCGTGAAGAATTTTGAAGTAATCCGGAGGAGGCACAATAAAACCGCCTTCACCCTGCACCGGCTCTGCTATAACAGCAGCTACGTTGTCGGCAGTGCACTCCACGGCAAAGAACTGCTCAAGGTATCCGGCACAATGCAGGTCGCAATCGGGATAAGTAAGGCCAAAGCGGCAGCGATAACAATAAGGGGCCGGGATTTTGTAGACTTCAGGGGCAAAGGGTCCAAACCCGTATTTATAAGGCCTGACTTTTGAGGTCAGGGTCATTGCCATTAAGGTCCGCCCATGAAAAGCACACTCCAGGGAAACAATTGCTGTCTTTCCGGTAAAACGGCGGGCCAGCTTAATCGAATTCTCCACAGCTTCGGCACCGCTGTTAAAAAGCGCTGTTTTTTTAGGAAAACTGCCGGGGGTAAGTTCATTTAGTTTTGATGCCAACTGGACATATGGTTCATACATGGCCACCATAAAACAGGTATGCAGGTATTGATCAGCCTGCTTTTTAATCGCTTCAACGACAGCGGGATGATTATGCCCAAAATTAACCACACCGATACCACCTGCAAAGTCAATAAACTCGTTACCGTCGACATCTGAGACCAGGGCACCCTGTGTTTTTTTTACAAATACTGGCATAACAGACGAGATGCCGCGAGCTACATTCAGATCGCGCATTTTATTCAATTCCTGAGATTTTAATCCCGGTTCGAACGAAACCGGCCTTCCAGTTTTATCACTCATCCAGCAATCCCCTTTCTGCTTGCTCTCTTTAACTTTCATTATATTGCAAAAGTGGTGCCAGGTTCATTTATAGATGAACATGCGGCAGCTGCAGACATAATAGCTCTAAGGTGAAGCATATAATTTAATTGTATTGTAATTGGAAATACCGGGAAGATATAGTGGAAACAAATTTAATGCAAAATAACATCAAGTGATGCGCTTTTACATTAATAGAGCATTGTGAAAGCCTTCCCCGATAACTTAAACCGCATCAGTTTAATATCAACCGCGGTTCCGATCTGGCCGGGTTAAGTTGTATTTTTTTAGTTTACGGACAACGGTTGACTGATCAATTTCCAGGGCTTCGGCAATTTCATAGGTTGTCCGGCAGTATTGCAGAGCTTCAGCAAACAACTCTTTTTCAAGTTTCTCACGAGCTGCTTTAAGCGGCGGCAGGGGCCTCCCTTTAACCAGCTCTTTATCCATATGTATAGCACTCTTGCCCATAAGATGCCGGGGCAGATTATGGACACCGATCTCATCATCATCGACCACAATCATCATCCGCTCTATCAGGTTTTCAAGTTCCCTGACATTGCCGGGCCAGTGATAATTTTCAAGATAGTTGTAAGCTTCAGGCGAAAAATATTTCTGCTGAGAATATCTGCGGCTCAATTTTTCAAGGATTTGTTCTGTAAGAGGTTTTATATCTTCCCTGCGTTCGCGCAGTGGAGGCACCTGCAACGGGATGACATCAAGGCGAAAGAATAAATCTTCCCGAAATTCACCTTTTTCTACAAGACTGGTAATGTTTCGGTTAGTTGCGGCAATAAATCGCAGGTTAAGCTTTACTTCACGGGTGCCGCCGATGGGACTGATTAAACCCTCCTGGATAACATGCAAAAGCTTGACTTGTAAGTTAAGAGGCAGTTCGGTGATTTCATCGAGAAACAGTGTTCCCTCATTAGCCAGTTCGAGTTTGCCAATTTTGCCTTCACGTCGAGCCCCTGTAAAAGCGCCGCCCGCATAACCAAACAGCTCACTTTCCAACAGATTCTCAGGGATAGCTCCACAGTTTACAACAGTAAAGGGCTTTTCACTGCGCGGACTGCATTGATGGATGTAGCGGGCAATCATCCCTTTTCCCGAACCCGATTCTCCTGTCAGTAAAACCGTTGAATCGACAGCTGCAATCTTCTTTGCAACCCTTACCAATTCCAACATAGCTTCACTGGAAGCAGAAATAACACTTTTCCCCATGTAACCCTGGCGCAGTTCTACCAACTCCTGTTGATAGCGATTTTTGAGTAATTCAGTTTCTTCCAACTGCTGCTTCAACTTGTTGAGCCTCGTTATATCCCTGGTATTGACAATTACCCTGAAGATTGAACCGTCCCTGTTAAAAGCAGGAGTCCCGGTCGCCAGTAATTTGCGCCCGTCCCTGCGGGACTGAATTACCGTCTGAGCACTTTTATTATCAATAACGAGTCTCGTCACTGAAGGAAAAAATATTTTTTTCTTTTCCAGTTCATCTACTGTTTTGCCGAGCACCTCCGAAAGTTTAATACCAAAATTTTCCTCAAAAACTGCATTGGCGCGAAGAATTTTGCCATTACCGTCTGCAACCAGGATCTCATCGGAAGAGAAGTTAATCACCGCAGCAAGCTCCTTCTCCAGTTCCTCGGATTTACCGCTCATGTGAGCAAAAATGCCACCCGTAGTCACTACACCAACGATATCCCCCTGCTCATTGAAAACTGCCAGGGCTCCGTGCATCTTCAGATCAGGCCAGAAGGAATTCCATCTGGCACCAGGTTGTACCGCAGGACAGGGTTCGATAACCAGGTCAGCCGCTTTTGAAGCAGGCGTGACTCTATCTCTTTTAACAGCATTTGCTACAGACAAGGGGGTGATGATATTCTTCCTGATGCCCTCTTCCAAAATACAGATAACACCTTCTTCAGATTCAAGCAAGGTTTCAATTGCTTCTAATGCTGAAGCCGATTTTCCAACACCATTTGGGTTTTTAATCATAAAATCAGCAGCCGTATACATCATTATTCTCCTTTAAGGAGGTTTTAATGAGAAATGTAATTAAAAAATAATCTGTTTGTAATATTCCTGTAATGTTACAGCATTATAATGTAATCGAGTTGACCCCCTCTTTTTATATATATTGGTGGACGCAGTTTTCATAAACTGCGTCTTTTTTTCTTCAATGGCAGACATTGCAATATTTAGCCCTCAAGGGCTGTTGACAATATCTCTTAGCTCCCTTATTATTCTATCAAAATATTCTGGCCGGTGATAGTATGAAAAAAACTGAAAAATTAAAAGTAAACAGGTTGATCGAAAATCAAATCCCGGGTGGTAACCGGCATGACAGGATGCCTGATTTACTTGATTTGCAAAGGTTTGAAAACAAAAATATATATTATTACAAGGCAGTAGATTCGACCAACCTGGTTGCCCGCAAACTTGCCGAAGAAGGTGCATGCGCTTTCAGCACAGTGGTCGCTGAAGAGCAAAAAAAAGGGCGCGGCCGTCTTGGCCGCGGTTGGTTCTCGCCACGGGGAACAGGGCTCTGGTTTTCAATGCTTCTGCGGCCGGATGACTCGGGTTACTTCGATGCGTCGCCGTCTACCCTGGTTACAGCAGCCGTGCTGGCTGATTTTTTAAGAACCCGTTTTGAACTGCCGGTCCAGGTTAAATGGCCTAACGATCTCCTGATCGGGAAAAAGAAATTTGGGGGCATCCTTACTGAAATAAAAGCAGAATTCGGCAGAATCAACTACCTGATCGTGGGCATCGGCTTGAATATAAATCAGCTGGAAACTGATTTTCCGGCAGAAATTGGACAAAAATCTACCTCGCTTTTGATCGAAACAGGAAGACTATTTAACAGAACCGAGCTCTTTTTATTAATCAGAGATGAACTTGAAAAAGCTTACCGCCTTTTCTTTGCAGAAGGGTTTTCTCCGTTTTCCCGACTCTGGGAAAAATACAACTCGACTTTGGGTCAAACTGTTACCGTATGCTGGCCCGGCGGAACCATGAGGGGGAAAGCTTTAGGCCTGGCAAAAAACGGGGCGCTGCTGCTCCAGGATAAAGATGGGGATATCCATACTGTTAATTACGGAGAACTCATTTAAAAAAAGGGAGCTAATAATCTACTGATGCGAAAATTAACCCTGAGTGCACTCTTTACAGCTTTAATTGCAGTTTTAGCCCAGGTAGCAATTCCCCTCCCTTTTAGTCCCGTCCCCCTAACCGGCCAGGTGGTTGGAGTAATGCTCGCAGGTTCGCTCCTGGGCAGCAGGGCCGGGGTTCTGTCAATTATCGCCTATCTTTTGCTCGGCGCGGCCGGTGCACCTGTTTTCTCCCTGGCACGCGGTGGGCTGTACATGCTCGCAGGTCCAACAGGAGGCTATCTTCTGGGCTTTATACCTGCAGTATATTTAACCGGGTGGATGTTGGAAAAAGTTGACCAGCCTACGGCATGCAGGACTGCAGGCGCTATGCTTATTGCCCTCGGTTTTATATACTTGTTCGGCGGCATCCAACTAGGCTTGATAATGCGCTATAATTTTACCCAGGTTATATTAACCGGGGTTGTCCCTTTCCTGGCTCCGGATCTATTCAAAACTGTCCTGGCTGCTTTTTTAAGCATACGGGTTAAAGCAAGCCTGCACAATAACAAGTTAGGCCATGTTTTGGGAAATAGATAAACAGAAGCCTGATTAAATATATGTTACTGTATTTCATTATCTTTTTTTGTACCTTGGTAGAACAATTGACCCCTGGAGGATAATATAAGTTAGAAGGTCTTTCCGTTTTTGGTATATTTCAGCCACGGCTGCTTCGAGAGACGAAGCGGGGATAAAACCAAAAAGGCGGGCTTCTTCGGGATCAAGATCTGAAACCAGGTGAACACGCCCCTGCTGCAGCAGCTTGCCCACTGTATAAGCTTTGTGCCCACCCAGGGCAAATTCACTTCGCAGCATTTCTTCCATTTCAGGCAGGGGCATACACTTATTGATCCAATCTTTATAAGCATCCGATCCAATCCCTTCGGAACACTTAGCCAGCAAGATCACATCCCCACCCTTTTTTACAGCCTTCATGGCATGATCAAGAGTCTTGTGCACCTGGTAGAGATTAATGTCCTTCGGATACCCACCACATGAGGCGATCACTACATCTGCAAGGCGATCGATCTCTACACCATAGACCCTGTCAGCCATATGACAGGCGGCAAGATGAGCCTTGATCATGTTGCCGGCAAAAAACCCCAGGATATTTTTATTTTCATCAAGGACGGTATTCAATAAAAAATCGCCACCGACCATCAGCGCTGCTTCCAGCAGGTCTTCGTGAACAGGATTGCCATCCAACCTGCCGCTGCAGGCCCGCTCATCGAACATAAGGCTATGATTTTGTTTAATAGTCTCCCACCCGGCGACGCCGGGAACAAGAGCTTTTCTACCGCCTCCATATCCGGCAAAATAGTGATGAACTACGCTACCCGTTAAAATACGGCGGTCAGCATGCAGAACTTTGTTGTTGATATATACGGGGGTTTTATAAGATGTTTCACCCAGGCAGCTTAACTCTTCGTATTTCCTGCTGTCATGATTAAACATAGTTATTTTTTTGGCGACCCTTTCACCGACCAAATTATTCATTTCGGCAGGGTCCAAAGGGCGGTGCGTACCGTTGGCAAAAATAATGAATATTGCATCTTTGCTTATTCCGGCCTGCGCCAGTTCATCTATTAAGAGCGGCAGGAAAAACTCACTGCGCGCCAACCTTGTTGAATCATTAACTAACAGGCAGACAGTTTCTCCAGCTCTGACAACTTCTTTAAGCGGCGGGGAGGCAATCGGACTCCGCAGGGCTTCCAGCAGGGATTTCTCAGGATCAGCCAGTGGTTCTTCGCCAACGGCCTGCAACACTTCATAAGAAAGGCCGTTAGGAAGCCTCAGGTCAATAGTTCTATGTCCATATTGTAATTCCATCAGTATACCTGCGTCACTCTGAAATTTCTTCTTCAGCGAGGATGGCAGCACCGAGAGCTCCGACAATTTGAGGCTCGGGTGGAACAATAATTTCTGTATTAAGCTTTTCATTAAGGGCCCGGACCACTGCCCTGTTCTTAGCCACTCCTCCTGTTATCATCACGGCTTCCTCAAGCCCGACGCGGCGAACCAGTCCTGCGGTGCGGTCGGCAATTGACTGGTGCAGCCCGCGGGCAATATCTTCCCGGGGCAGACCCTGGGCAATCAGGGAAACTACCTCCGACTCTGCAAACACAGTGCACATACTGCTGATAGATACTATATTTTTGGCCTCGTCGCTTAAAGCGGCAAGTCCGTCAAGCTCAACTTCAAGGGCCTGGGCCATAACTTCGAGAAAACGTCCGGTTCCGGCAGCACACTTGTCATTCATTGCAAAGTCCAGCACCTTGCCTTTATCGTTTAAAAGAATTACCTTGCTATCCTGGCCCCCGATATCAATGACAGTGCGTACTCGCTGATTTAAAAAATGTGCACCGCGACCGTGACAGGTAATTTCTGTGATTCTCTTGTCTGCGAATTCAATACTAATCCGGCCGTAACCGGTCGCAACGATATATTTTAAATCTGATCGGGTCAGGTTTTCCTCCCTGAGGGCTTTTTCCATTGCTTTTTCGGCAGCTATCTTACTGTTTGAACCGGTTGGCATAATTACGTAGTGCAATACCTTTCCTTGATCGAATAGAACAACTTCTGCAGTCAGTGAACCGACGTCAATTCCTGCAACAGGCATTTAATATCCTCCAATTCTAAAGGATTCAGAAACAAGAATTCCGGATTCTAAATCCTGCATTTAAATAAGCGCTGTAATCGCCTGCCATACCTGATCGCGCCCGGATCCTGTACGGGCAGAAAAAGGCAAAAGCAGATCATCTTCAAAAAGTCCCAGTTGTTTGCGAATCACCGCCAGCTGCTTGATTAATGCACCGCGCGAAATTTTGTCTGCTTTTGTCGCTACCGTTATAGTGGCAATAGTGTGTGCACGCAGCCAACCGGACATCAGTTTGTCGTCTTCGGTAGGTTCATGGCGGCAGTCGATTAAATGAATACAGCCCCTGAGGTTCAACCTGTCTCCCAGGTAGTCTTCAATTATCGGGGCCCAGCGCTCGCGCTCTTTTTTGGAAACTTTTGCATAACCGTAACCGGGAAGATCGACAAAACAATTTTTGCCGTTAATTAAATAAAAGTATAGTCCCCGTGTCTTGCCGGGTGTAGAGCTGGTCCGGGCCAGGTTTTTCCTGCCAACCAGGTTGTTTAGCAAAGATGACTTGCCGACATTTGAACGCCCTATAAATGAGATTTCCGGAATATCCCACTCAGGGAAATCCTTCACGTTGTAAGCCGCCGCTTTTAATTCCACCTGTTTAACGTTCACTTTTCACCTTTTCTGTTAGCCTTAATGTGCACTCCCCGGGCTCTTAATGTTGAACCGGTGAATCCTGACTGCCTTCCGGCAGGTTGAGATCATTTTGCTTGATCTTTTTATTCCCGGGTTTTCCTTTTTGCCCGCCCTCAGTTTTCGCCAGGGCCATTTCCAGCACCTCATCCATATGTTCAACCAATTTAACTTCCACCCTGCGCTTCACATTCTGAGGAATGTCACTTAAGTCACGGCGGTTTTCAGCAGGCATCAGTATATACTTGATCCCGGCACGGTGTGCAGCAAGTATTTTTTCTTTTACTCCACCTATCGGTAAAACCCGGCCGCGAAGGGTAATTTCACCGGTCATGGTCACATCTTTCCTGACCGGCATCTTGGTCAGGGCGGAAGCAAGAGCGGTAGCCATGGCGATTCCGGCCGAAGGTCCGTCTTTGGGTATAGCTCCCTCGGGAACATGAACGTGAATATCGATATTTTCATAGAAGTTTTCATCGAGGCCAAGAGATTCAGCCCTGGACCGGATATAACTCATAGCCGCCTTGGCCGACTCCTGCATAACATCACCAAGCTGTCCTGTAAGGGTCATTTTACCCTTACCCTTCATTAAAGTTATCTCGATGGAGAGCAGATCACCGCCGCTCTCAGTCCAGGCCAATCCGGTAGCTACGCCAATTTCGTCCTCTTTTTCTGCTGAACCGTAACGGTAACGGGGTATGCCCATGTATTTTTGCAGATTCTGGCGGGTCAGCCGAATATGCTTATTACGATCTTTAACAATTTCCCGGGCTACTTTACGACAGACAGCGGAAATACTCCGTTCAAGATTACGTACCCCGGCTTCGCGGGTGTATTCACGAATTATACTGCGCACTGCACCTTCAGATAGTTCCAGGTTTTCATCTGTTAAACCATGCTCTTTTAGCTGTTTCGGAATTAAATACTGGCGGGCTATTTCCACCTTATCTTCCTCGGTATAACCGGGGATGTGGATTAACTCCATCCGATCCAGCAAGGGCTGGGGAATATTGTAAGAAGTATTCCCGGTAGTTATAAACATCACCTGTGAAAGATCAAAGGGTACTTCAATATAGTGGTCACTGAAAGAATTGTTTTGTTCTGGATCAAGCACTTCCAGCAGGGCAGAAGAAGGGTCGCCCCTAAAATCTGTTGACATTTTATCAATTTCATCCATCAGGAAGACAGGATTTTTTGACTTAGCCTGGCGCATTCCCTGGATAATTCTCCCCGGCAGGGCCCCAATATAAGTTCTGCGATGCCCCCGCACTTCGGCTTCATCGCGGACCCCGCCCAGCGAAATCCGCACAAATTTCCGCTCAAGGGCCCGGGCGACAGACTTGGCAAGAGAAGTCTTACCAACCCCGGGAGGCCCGATCAGGCAGAGAATAGGTCCTTTCAGTTTCTTTGCAAGCTGACGTACCGCCAGGTACTCGATGATCCGTTCTTTCACTTTATGCAGCCCATAATGATCTTCGTCCAGGATTTGTTCCGCAACATCGAGATCAAGGCGATCTTCTGTTTCTAATGACCAGGGAAGCTCAAGCAACCAGTCAAGGTAAGTTCTGATCACAATACCTTCTGCGGCGGCTGGAGGCATTTTCTCCAATCTTTCCACTTCTTTAACAGCTTTTTCTTCCACTTCTTCCGGCAATTTGGCTTCAATAATTTTTTCGCGGTACTCTTCCGCTTCGGCCATCCGTTCGTCTTTCTCACCCAGTTCATTTTGAATCGCCTTCATCTGTTCACGCAGATAGTACTCTTTCTGAGTTTTTTCCATCTGGTTGCGGACCCGCAGGTTAATCTTGCGTTCAATCTCCAGTATTTCCATTTCCCTGCTTAATATTCCATTAAGTTTCTCCAGGCGATCTCCGGTATCGATCGCCTCGAGAATTTCCTGTTTCTGCTCAATTTTCATGCTCAGATGAGAAGCAATAACATCGGTAAAACGGCCCGGCTCTTCAATATCGGAAACCGTAGAGATAGTTTCGGGGGGCACTTTTCGGCTCAACTTTGTATATTGCTCAAACTGATTTAGCACGCTACGCATTTGCGCTTCGATTTCAGAAGTCCTTTCAGGATTGTCTTCCAGGATTTCCGCTTTAGCTTCAAGAAATAGTTCTTCACTAAACAATTTAATAATCTTAGCCCGACTTAAACCTTCGACCAGAACGCGAATTGTCCCCCCGGGCAGTTTGATCATCTGCTTAACAAGGGCTGCGGTGCCAACTTCATAAAGATCATTTAATGTCGGCTCATCAACCTTGGAATCTTTCTGAGCTACAAGCAGGACCCGGTTATCTTTCATCATTGCCCTTTCCAGGGCTGATATTGAACGCTCCCTCCCGATATCAAGATGGAGAACCATGTTTGGAAATACCAGCACTCCCCTTAAGGGAAGAGCCGGTAATCTTTCTTTTTTAGACATTTTAAAAACCTACCTTCCCGATTGAAAAGTTAAAGCGAGAAGCTCAAGTATCTTTATTATTCGCTTCCCGCTTTCTATTTTCCTTTATCTGACTGTCCGGTTAGAAACACCCTTTGTCTTTGTTCTAAGCGCTTTCTTCTTTCTTTTTACGTTTATCTCTTGTTGCCAGAATCGGGGTCTCCTTGTTCAGGACTACCTCTCTGGTGATTATACAGCGCTCGACATCGTCTCTGGACGGGAGTTCAAACATCACATCAAGCAAAATCTCTTCCAATATGGCACGCAGGCCGCGTGCACCTGTGTTTCTTTTCATTGCTTCCTCAGCAATAGCCTGGAGACAGTTCTCCTTAAACTCGAGCGTGACACCGTCTATTTCGAATATCTTCTGGTACTGCTTGATCAAAGCGTTGCGAGGCTCTTTCAGAATCCGCACAAAAGCTTCGCTGTCAAGCTGGTCAAGAGTAGCAATGACCGGTATTCTTCCTACAAATTCCGGGATCAAACCATATTTAAGCAAGTCCTGAGGCAGGATCTGCTTCAGGATATTGCCCAGGTCGATATCATCGCGTGAAATAACTTTGGCACCAAAACCAATCCCTTTACTGCCGACACGGCTCTGGATAATTTTCTCCAGACCGTCAAATGCACCACCGCAAATAAATAGAATATCGGTCGTGTCGATCTGCATAAATTCCTGGTGAGGATGCTTGCGCCCTCCCTGGGGTGGCACGCTGGCTACCGTACCCTCGAGGATCTTCAGCAATGCCTGTTGGACACCTTCACCCGATACATCGCGGGTAATGGACGGATTATCTGTTTTACGGGCGATTTTATCGATTTCGTCGATATAGACAATGCCTTTTTCTGCCTTTTCCAGGTCGTAATCTGCCGCCTGAATAAGTTTTAATAAAATATTTTCCACATCTTCACCGACATAACCGGCTTCAGTTAATGAGGTGGCATCAGCTATGGCAAATGGGACATTTAGTATTCGAGCCAGGGTCTGGGCCAGCAGTGTTTTACCTACACCGGTAGGGCCAACAAGAACGATATTGCTTTTTTGCAGTTCAACATCTTCCACTTTTAGTCCTGTATTGACTCTTTTATAATGGTTATATACCGCGACAGCCAGGCTCTTCTTTGCACCTTCCTGTCCAATAACATATTGGTCGAGCACTTCCTTTATATCCTGCGGGTTGGGGAGCTCGACATGGCTTAATTCGGTCTCATCACCGATTTCTTCTTCAATTATTTCATTGCACAGCTCTATGCACTCATCGCAGATATATACCCCAGGGCCTGCTACAAGCTTGCGGACCTGTTCCTGGGTTTTTCCACAAAATGAGCACTTTAGATGCCCTTTTTCTTCGTTAAACTTAAACATGTGGAGAGTTCACCTCATCTCCATTTTGTATTTCGATTATTTTTCTCTTTGAACCAGTATTTCATCAATTAAGCCGTATTTCTTGGTGTCTTCAGCCGACATAAAGAAATCGCGATCTGTGTCCCGGGCGATAGTTTCAACAGACTGCCCGGTATGATCAGACAGAATTATATTTAGCGTTTCGCGGATCTTCAGGATCTCGCGGGCGTGAATTTCGATATCAACCGCTTGCCCCTGGGCCCCACCGGCCGGCTGGTGCAGCATAATCCTGGAATTAGGCAGAGCAAAACGTTTGCCTTTTTCTCCGGCCGCTAATAACACTGCTCCGAAACTGGCTGCCAGGCCGACGCAGATCGTCGAGATTTCCGGCTTGACATACCGCATTGTATCATAAATGGCCATCCCCGCATATACTGAACCACCCGGAGAGTTTATATAAAGGTTAATATCCTTTTTCGGGTCTTCTGACTCTAGAAAAAGCATTTGGGCTACTATCAGGTTCGCCACATTATCATCAATCGCACTACCAAGGAATACAATACGGTCCTTAAGCAAGCGCGAGTAAATATCATAAGCCCTTTCGCCGCGGCTTGTCTGTTCTACAACCATCGGTACTAGAATACTCATTGTTTTTGAACCTCCTTTGTACTATTATACTACTCTTTAGCCTTTTCAGGGGCGGCTTTTCTTTTCCTGGCAACGGGTTTGTTCACGGTTTTATCTTTTTCCGGCTTATCCTTGCCCGCTGCTTTTTTTGCCGGTTTTTTTGCTTCTTTTTTCGGTTCTTTTTTCGTTTCTTTTTTATCTGGCTTGGCTGTTTTTTCTTTTTTCGGTTTCTTCTTTTTAACTTTCTTGATTTTAGCTTCTTCAACCATTATATCGATTGCACTGCGGATACGCAGCTCTTCCTGAATGACAGGCAGACGCCCCTGCTTTTCAAGAACCTCTTTGATTCTTTTAGGGTCATCGTTATAACTTTTTGCAATCTCCTCAATCTTGGCATCTACTTCGCTGTCTTCAATGATTATTCCTTCTTTTTTTGCTATAGCGTCAAGGACGAGATTGGCCCTGGTTACCTTCTCCGCTTCTTCCCGTTTCTCTTCACGAAGCTCTTCCTTACTTTTACCTGAAAGTTGGATGAATTGATCTAACTCCATCCCCTGCTGGCGCAAATAATTTTCCATGTCTCCAATCATCCTGTCAATCTGGCGGTCAACCAGTGTTTTCGGCGGTTCTACAGTCGACAATTCGGTGGCTTTTTCAATTAAAGACTCTTCAAGTTGTGTTTTCGACTGTTCTTCTGCGCTCCTGAGCAGTTTTTCGCGTAAATCTTTCTTCATCTCTTCGAGAGTTTCAAATTCACTAACCTCTTTGACAAACTCGTCATCAAGATCAGGAAGCTGCTTCTCTTTAATCTGCTTTATAGTTACTTTAAAAACGGCATCTTTACCGGCAATATCCTCTTTACGATAGTTGTCCGGGAACTTAACCTTAACTTCTATTTCTTCCTCCGGCTTAGCCCCGACAAGTTGTTCTTCAAATCCTGGGATAAAGGATTTTGAACCCAGTTCAAGCGAGTGGTTCTCAGCTTCCCCTCCCTCAAATGGCTCGCCATCTACATAACCTTTAAAATCAATTAATACCAGGTCACCTTCCCTGGCAGCAGCATCTTCCCTGGGAACCAGCCGGGCGTTTTGCTCCCTGAGCATGAACAGGTGATAATCTATCTGCATTTCATCAACTTCGGCTTCTTCCTGCTCTGTTTCCAGGCCCCTGTATTCACCAAGTTCAACCGGGGGGATCACTTCAACCACAGCATTGAAGAGGAGCGACTTGCCTTCTTCAACCTGGACCAGTTCAAATTCCGGATGCCCTACAGGATCCAGGTCCGCTTCTTTTATAGCTTCTTCGTAAGCCGGCGGTACCAGAATCTCGAGCGCTTCTTCATGTAAAATTTCAGGCCCAAACCGCGACTCTAAAATGCGGCGTGGAACTTTTCCCTTGCGAAAACCGGGCAGGTTAACTTCCTTTACAACTTTGCGGTAAGCTTTCGCCAGAGCGGTATCAACATCCGGGGCAGCGACCTCTATTTCCAGTTTTATCTTAGTATTGTCTATTTTTTCTGTACGGCTTAACATTTACAATCCTCTCCTAACTAATCAGATCAGTTTTTAAAAATAACTTGTATGAAACGATGCTTTGATTAACAATAAAAACGCCTTTAAATCAGGCGTTAACAAACAACTATATATTATCATAGAAAAAAATTAGATACAACAAAAAAAGCAAAATCCCGACATCTGTTTTTCTAAATAATTGTGATAAATAATTGTGATAAATCTTGATTATTATCTCAAAATAGTATACAATAATGGCGAATGAGCATTCATTCATTGCGACTGGAGGCTTGATTTGGCCAAACGCAGCGGAGAAAAATATCACGTACTGATCGATGCGGCCGTAAAAACCTTTGCCCGTACCGGTTACCATCGGACACGCATAGCCGATATCGCCCGTGAAGCCGGAGTAGCTGATGGCACAGTCTACATTTACTTCGAAAACAAAGAAGATATCCTGGTCTCCCTTTTCCAGGATTTAATGTTCAGTTTTGTAGAAGAGCTTTGCAGTGAACTGGTCCAGTGCCAGACTGCAAACGAGAAACTTGCTGCTATTATTAACTACCATCTCAAAACCCTGTCCAACAAACCGGACCAGGCCAAAGTAACCCAGATTGAATTACGGCAGATAGACCAGACTATCAACGAAGGCATTTCCAGACCACTGATGAAATATTTCCAATTAATAGAGGAGGTGATCGAAGAAGGAAAAGAGCAGTGTCTTTACCGGCAAAACCTCAATACAAGAACAGCCCGTAAAGTTGTGTTCGGGGCCATTGACGAAGTTGTCACTTGCTGGGTTATGTCAAGCAAGCCTTATGACCTGACCACTTTAAGCGAACCTGTATATGACCTGTTGGTAAGGGGCCTGCGATAAGTCTTTTTTAGTCCTCTTTTTTTTGATACAAAAGCTTAAACTTATGTTACAAGGAGGTATTTTGATGGCCTTGAAAGAAATCAGAAAGGCTGCTGTTCTCGGTGCCGGAGTTATGGGAGCTACCATCGCCGCCCACCTGGCTAATGTGGGTATCCCGGCTTACCTGCTCGACATCGTCCCTCGTGAGTTAACTCCGGAAGAAGAAAAAAAAGGTTTAACCCTGGAAAGCCCGGAAGTCCGTAACCGTCTTTCAAACAAAGGGAAAGAAGATCTTCTAAAGCAAAAACCGGATCCCCTTTACAGTAAATCGTACATCGACTTGATAACTCCCGGCAACTTTGAAGACGACATGGACAAACTAAAAGATGTAGACTGGATTATCGAAGTTATTATCGAAAATATGGATATCAAAAAGAAAGTCTTCAAGCAGGTTGAAGAGAACTGGACTGAAGGAACCATAGTATCATCAAACACTTCCGGTCTCTCCATTAATGAGATGGTTTCCGAAAATTCACCGGAATTTCGCAAGCATTTCCTGGGGACCCATTTTTTTAATCCACCCCGTTATATGAAGCTTTTAGAAATAATTCCCTGTGAAGAAACCTCTGAAAAAGTGCTTACACTAATGCACCGTTTCTGCGAAAAAGTTCTCGGGAAAGGTGTCGTATTTGCCAAAGACACACCCAACTTTATCGCCAACCGCATCGGCACTTATTTCGGGGTTTACGCAATTAAACTGATGATGCGGGAAAATATGACTGTAGAAGAGGTTGACACAATCACCGGCCCCCCAATGGGCCGCCCGAAGATGGCCTCGCTGCGCCTCCTCGATTTGGTTGGCCTCGATACTTTCAGTCATGTCGCCCGCACTGTCTATGACAAATCAGATGATCCGGAAGAAAAAGAAGCCTTTGACCTGCCTGAATTTATGCAGAAAATGATCGACAATAAGATGCTTGGCGATAAAACCAAACAAGGCTTCTACAAAAAGGTCAAGGGTGAAAGCGGATCTGAAATATTGGCCCTCGATTATGAAAAGATGGAATACCGGCCCAAGGAAAAACCGCGCTTTGATATCCTGGGCAAAACCAAGCGAGAAGGTTTGACCAAGGGCTTTAAAATGCTGGTAGAATCGGACGATAAAGCCGGTCGGTTCGCCTGGGAAATGACCAAACGCAATCTGCTTTACAGCGCTTCTATGGTTCCGGAAATTTCCGATGACATCGTCAATGTTGACCGGGCTATGCGCTGGGGCTTTAATAACAAGCTTGGCCCCTTTGAAAGCTGGGATATCATTGGTGTCAGGGAAAGCGTTGAGCGGATGAAGAGCGAAGGCGAAAAAATTCCCGCCAATGTCGAAGAGATGCTTGCCAACGGTTTCGATAACTTTTATAAAGAAGACGAAAAAGGAGTCCTTTCCTATTACGACTTTGAATCTAAGAGTTACAAAACTGTGCCGGTCAGCCCTGAAATCATCAGCCTGCCAGCCCTGAAAAAACAGAGCAAGCTGGTTAAAGGTAACGATGACGCCAGCTTGATCGATCTCGGAGACGGAGTCTGCTGCCTCGAACAGCACAGCCCACAACAGGCCTTATCTCCACAATTCTGGGAGTTTATACACGAAGCCGTGGAGGAAGCCGAAAAAAACTTTGTCGGTATGGTTGTCGGCAACCAGGAAAACTATTTCTGCGTCGGTGCCAATGTCGCAATATTGTTAATGGGCGCACAGTCAGGCGATTGGAATATGGTCGACAGCGCTGCTAAAAGGCTCCAGGATGGTTTAATGGCTATGAAGTATTCATCAATACCGGTTGTTGGCGCCGCTTTCCAGATGACCCTGGGCGGTGGGATGGAACTGGTAGCACACTGCGACCGAATCCATGCTGCAGCAGAAACCTACATGGGTCAGGTTGAAATGGGTATGGGTTTGCTTCCCGGCGCAGGAGGCAATAAAGAACTGCTGATCCGCATGACCGAAGGCTTGGGGGACGATGTCAAAGTAGATATGCTTCCCTTCGTCCAAAAAGCTTTTGAAGCGATCGCTATGGCCACCGTGGCCACCAGTGCATACCATGCCAAGGAACTCGGTTTTATGAGAGCAACCGACAAGGTAACAGTCAACCAGGACTACCTGATTCACGACGCAAAGCAGACTGTCCTCGCCATGGTCCTGGACGGTTACGAAGCTCCCAAGCCAAAACCGATCAAGGTGCTTGGTGAGTATGGCATCGCCACATTCAAGGTCGGTGTCCAGAATATGCTCTGGGGCGGCTATATCACCGAACATGAACAGAAGGTAGCTAATGAGATAGCCTTCGTCCTAAGCGGCGGCAATATCAAACCGAACTCGTTAGTCAGTGAACAATACCTGTTGGATATTGAAAGAGAAGCTTTCCAGCGACTCCTCGGTGAGGAGAAAACTCAGGAACGCATCAGCCATTTCCTTTCCACAGGCAAGCCTTTGAGGAATTAAAGGAGGAGGTAATGAGAATGAAAGAAGCTGTTATTGTATCCAGTGTTCGAACAGCAATCGGCAGGGCGCCAAGAGGCAAACTGCGTTTTACCCGTCCGGATTACATGGCCACTGTTGCAGTTAAGGAAGCAGTCGCCCGAGCCAAAGGCCTGGATCCCGCTGAAATAGAAGACGTCATCCTCGGCTGTTCATTCCCGGAAGCAGAGCAGGGCCTGAATATAGGGAGGATCGTTGCCCTGCAGGCCGGCTTTCCGGACATTGTACCCGGTCAGACCGTAAACCGCTACTGCGCATCCGGGCTGCAGGCCATTACCCTGGCCGCAGAGAGAATCATGTGCGGCTTTGCCGACGTAATCGTCGCCGGTGGTGTGGAAAGCATGAGTATGGTGCCGATGGGCGGCAACAAGCTTTCTCCCAGCCCGGTTCTTGCTGAAAACCATATTGAAACATATACACCGATGGGGATTACCGCCGAAAATGTAGCCCAACGTTTTAACATCTCCCGCGAAGACCAGGACAAGTTTGGCCTGGCCAGCCAACAGAAAGCTGCGGCGGCTACAAAAGAAGGTCGTTTCAAGGATGAGATTGTTCCACTTAAAATTATCGAACGCTCTGTAAATGCGGACAACACAATCGTTGAGAAAGAATTCGTCTTTGATGTTGATGAAGGAATCCGCGATACAAGCCTGGAAGCGCTCTCCAAACTGCGCCCGGCTTTCCATATCAAAGGCAGTGTTACCGCAGGTAACTCGTCTCAGACAAGCGATGGCGCCGCAGCCACAGTGGTTATGTCTGCTGAAAAAGCAGCCGCACTGGGTCTGAAACCGCTGGCCGTCCTTCGCGGATATTCAGTAGTTGGCTGCCCTCCGGAAATCATGGGCATCGGCCCGGCAGTCGCTATTCCGAAATTGATGGCGCAGACCGGTATAAAAATCAGCGATATCGACCTGGTAGAGTTAAACGAAGCCTTTGCTTCACAGGCTCTCTATTGTGTCCGTGAGCTGGATCTTAACCCGGACATCGTAAATGTCAATGGTGGAGCAATCGCTCTCGGTCACCCTCTCGGCTGTACCGGAGCCAAACTTACCTCCACCCTTTTGCACGAAATGGGGCGGCGTAATTCCCGTTTCGGAGTCGTTTCGATGTGTATCGGGGAAGGTATGGGCGCCGCAGGCCTTTTCGAAAGAGCATGATCGCCTAAACAGATCTAACTAAACAGTAGTGATTTAAATCGGGGTACAAAGCTTAATTCATTCACCGCTATATGGTATGATTAAGTTGCGTACCCCTTTGTTTAATGATTCAAAATAACATGGTGAACTAAAGATTCCCTGCTTAAACTTCCAACTCCTAATAATATTACTCAGGGAATAAAATACATTCAATATAAAGGAGGAAAAATATGACTCCGCAGGATGAACTGCTAAAGAGGATAAAAAAACTTCAGGAAAACATGCAGGAGGATGGGATCGGAGGGGCGCTGCTGGTTCAGCGGGCCGACTTGTTTTATTTTAGCGGAACGGGACAGGATGCCCATTTATTCGTGCCTGCAGAAGGTAAACCGGCACTGGTTGTAAAAAAATCAATGGCCAGGGCTGAGCAGGAGAGCGCCCTGGAAAATATAATTCCATTTGAAGGCTGGGATAAACTGGCTGCACTGGTCACTGAATTTATCCCGGCGGGCTCCCAAATCGGCCTTGAAACCGATGTCCTCCCGGCAAACCTTTATTTCCGTTATGAAAATTTACTTGAAAGATACAAGATTATTGATATTTCAAAACCAATTCGGCAAATCCGTGCGGTTAAATCTGAATATGAAATTGGTTTGATGCTGGAAGCAGCCAAGATCAGCGAATCAGTTTACAGCCAGGCAAGAGAAGTAATCAGGGTAGGATTGACCGAGGTGGAATTGGCCGGGCTGCTTGAACTCCATGCGCGGACGTTAGGCCACCAGGGAACTGTCAGGATGCGTGGTTTTAACCAGGAGCTCTACTATGGTCATATCATGGCCGGAGAAAATGCGGCAGCTATAAGCTTTTTTGACGGGCCCACGGGAGGTTCAGGACTGAACCCATCTTTCCCCCAGGGCGCCGGCGCAGCAGTAATTAAACACAATGAACCAATTCTTATTGATTTTGTCAGCGTACTCGGTGGTTACATGGTCGATCAAACCCGCATTTTCTGCCTGGGAGAACTGCCCATGCACCTTCAGGAAGCATACAACAGCGCCGTTCTGATCCGAGATACACTCGCCGAAATGGGGAAACCCGGCATGACAGGCAGCACACTTTACGAAAAAGCAGAAGAGATGGCCAGAGAAGCGGGTTTGGCCAATCATTTTATGGGTTACACAGAAAAAGTCAGCTTTATCGGGCACGGGGTCGGACTTGAACTGGATGAACTGCCGGTTATTGCCCGCGGCCTGGAGCAACCCCTGGAAAAAGGAATGGTTTTTGCACTTGAACCAAAGTTCATCTTCCCCGGTGAGGGCACAGTCGGCATTGAAGATACCTTTGTTGTGAACAGTAACCATTTAAGGCAGCTAACCAGCTACAGCGATCAGATTCAGGTTCTATAAATCTACAGCGCTTCTTTTAAATAAAGCGCCCGTTGTGTGCTTCGTTTTAAGCCATCGGCAGCAGAAAACAACGGACGCAGATACATTAGTTGCGGAGCCGAACCGGCTCCTTGTTTTCAACTATCAGCCGCCTGTTGTACATCCGGCTATTAAGAGTACTGCCAATGAGGTCAAGGCCAGAAGCAGCAGAGATACTCGGCTCATTAAACATCCCCCCTTTGCTTATTAATCTTATTAATAACACAATTAACACTTATTAGCAATTGCCTACTTAGATTATTGCTTTTACGATCAACATTTTATGTTAACTAATAAATAAATAAAAAAATAGTTAAGCCCTATTTAAAGCTATTTTATAAAGCAAATACCTGTTCTACCCACAATATGCACAGGGTTATCCACAGCCTAAACCCTTTATTTCCATTCCACAAATCTATTATCCACAAATTTTGCAGTTTGTAACCATAATATTTCCCCTTCTTTTACCATAAAAGATGGCATGACAATTGAGATATAGAATGGCTTCGAATAAAAAGATCCTGAAAAAAAAGGGAAAATGAATTCCTTAGCGAATTAGGATTTATAAAAATATCATTCTATTTAAGGAGGCAGAAACATGGAGGTTAAAGTAAACGAAGATTGCAGCGCCTGCGGCATCTGTGAGGACATTTGTCCGGAAGTCTTTGAATTAGGAGATGAATTTGCAGAAGTAAAAGAAAACCCTATCCCGGCGGAATACGAAGAGAAAGTCCGTGAAGCGGCTGAAGAATGCCCGACCGAATCTATTGAGATTTCTTAACCAATTAAAAGTAATAACCTAGTTGCAAATAGAGCCCGCTTATAAAGCGGGTTCTTTCATATAGTTCATCAAGCTTTACAGTTTGACTTCATGTATCTAAGCTGCCGGTGACAGCGGAAAGGTTTTTCTTAAAAGCTGCCGAATATTAGCTTTATTAACTCAAATAAAAGCAGGAGGCAATAACTTCAATTGGATCAGGAAAAATTATTGAAAGCTATAAAAATCATGGACAAAAAAACAGGAGAAATCAAACCTGTGACAAATATAGCCTACCATTCCGGCCAGGTTTCGGATGGATCTCTTTTTGTCTGTATTAAAGGTTATAAAACAGACGGACACCTTTTCCTTCAACAGGCAATGGAGAGCGGGGCAGTAGCCGCAGTTGTTGAATACTTCATGGATGATATTGCCATCCCACAGTACCGGGTTAAAGACAGCCGCCTGGCCCTGGCTGCACTGGCCGATCGCTTCTATGAACACCCGTCCGGAAAACTCAGGGTAACCGGGGTAACGGCCACAAACGGAAAAACAACTACAACTTACATGATTAATTCTATCTTTGAAGAGCATGGTCTGAAAACCGGTTTGGTTGGAACTGTTATCGTCAAGGTGGGTGATTTAATTCAACCTGCGGAACTAACCACTCCCGAATCACTAGATCTGCACCGTTACTTTAGTGAAATGGTAGATGCACAGGTTAGCCATGTAGTGATGGAGGTATCTTCTTCGGGGCTGGAACTTAAAAGGGTTGGCAGTGTTGATTTCGATATCGTAGTTGTTAATAACATCAGCCGTGAGCATATCGATCTACACGGCTCATTTGAGGCATATTTTAAAGCCAAGGCAAGCCTGGTCCGGGAAGCACGGGAAGATCAATGGGCCGTTTTGAACCTTGATTGCCGTCAAACAGCATCACTTACCAATGAAACCAGGGCCAGGACATTCACTTATGGCCTGAAAAATAAAATAGCCGATTGTGTAGTCAGTGATTTAGATCTCAGCACTGGCCGGGCCCGTTTTAACGTCAATCTGATGAAAAATAATCCAGCCAGACTATTTGCCGCTCAGCCTGATTCATTTCCCATCGAGCTCTCTGTACTCGGCCTGCACAGCGTTTATAACGCCATGGCAGCAATACTGGTAGCGCTGCTGCAGGGTATCCCGGCGGCAACTATTCAAAAGGCGCTGCGTAAATTTCGGGGGGTTGAGCGCCGCTTTGAACTTATCTTTGAAGATGATTACAAGGTTATTGATGACCACTTCGCCAATAGCGGGAATATAAATGTTACCCTGGAAACCCTTCAGCTGATGAAATATGAAAAGCTGCACCTGGTTTATGCAATCAGGGGGAGCCGCGGGGTTACGGTGAACCGAGAAAACGCTGAGGCAATAGCACACTGGGCTCCAAAACTGGGGTTGGCAAAAATAATCGCCACGACCAGCACGGGACATGTCGGAGAAAAAGATATCGTCACTGCGGAAGAGCAGCAGGTTTTTGAAAACATTATGCGGGATGCCGGCATAAAAACAGAAATATATGAACAGCTGCCAGAGGCAATAGCCCTTGGTTTATCTGAAACAAAACCCGGGGATGTTCTTCTGCTGGCAGGTTGCCAGGGCATGGATTATGGAGCATCGATCTGCCTTGAACAAATTCACGATTTGAGGCCGGACCTGCCTGGAAAAAAGGTATTTGCAGCCCTTAAATACAGGGTCGCCGGTGTATAGAATTAAACCTCTTTGATTTCGATTCCACCCATTATAGCCCGAGCCTGGATGCGAACAATTTTACCAGCTGACTGAGATATGTTTTGTTCAACTTTGCGGCCGGCGACTATGCCTCCGTCATCGAGGCCTTTAAATGTCACTCCGCCCAGGACAGCTGATCCTTCGTATATTATAGCCAGATCTTTCGGTATTTTAACATCTATGCCACCCATGACAGCGGTAAGGTCGAGCACTGTTTCTCCTTCCGGAATTTCAGCAGCGGTCAGATCCATCTCAATACCGCCCATGAAAGCAAAATAACTCCCGCCTTCGAGCTTCCAAGGTTGAGGGCCACCCACATTTGCGCCGCCCAAAATAGCAAAACGTCCACCCCTGCCGCTGTTTTTTGATTTACCCCGGAGCAGGCTGAAACCGATGAAAATGAGGATTAACGGCCAAAAAAGGTTCCAAAACAGGCGGAGATCAACTTCAAACAAACCCAGGTTACGACCCAGGTAAACCACGCCTATAGCTATAGCTATTAGTGCTGTAATAAATTGACCCCAGGAAAAATAAATCTTTTTTTTCTCGCCTGTCACCGAAGAGCCAAATGATAAGAAAAGCCAGTTTAGGCCAATGACCAAAGGGATTACAGGCCAGAGACTTAATACCTGCCTGATGTCTATCTCAATGCCCAGATCCAGGTTATTTAAAAGCAAAAGCACACCGATAACGACTATGGTTAAACCAATTATCAGCCTCGTGCTAATAAAACGCATACTATACACCCGCTTTCGATTATTTATATCAATTAATAAATTAACATAATTAGTAGTAGTTTGCACTAAAGAATTACATCGCAATCCTATAAAATAAGAGTTACAGGCCTGCACTGCGTTGACTTTTTATTTTTCACATGCTAAAATTAACAGCGCACTTGTAATATATTACGGTGGGTGTAGCTCAGTAGGTTAGAGCGCCAGGTTGTGGCCCTGGAGGCCGTGGGTTCGAATCCCATCACTCACCCCAGGTTGTTCTAAATAAGCGATAAATAATTTAACTGCTGGGGCGTAGCCAAGCGGTAAGGCACGGGTCTTTGGAATCCGCATGCGTAGGTTCGAATCCTACCGCCCCAGCCATTTTTATGTCCTTTTTTTGGGTCCGGGACCGAAAAGTTCATCAATAATTTGAACGGCAATGCGGTAAGTGGACTTAACACTTTCAAGAGCCATGCTGGCATTGATGATCTGACCCTGAATCATTGCTCCGACAGCAAACAATTTTGCTGAAACAGCAAAACCTTCCTTGTAACTGCCTGCAATAACCCCGAAACTTTCCGGGTCCACCCAGATTCCCCTGCCCTTATATGGTTTCCCTTCTTTTTCCAAAAAAACTGCTGAAGACTCATTTTTGCCCATAGACTGTTCCTCGATTTGGACAAGGCCTGATGAAAGTATATTCCTTGTTAGGGTTGATGGATTGGACCGGTAAGAGCGGGACTGCCCCCTGGCATCAACGACAAACTTAAATGTTTCATTACGGGTTCCGCCGTAACGGTCCAGGTAGCTAAATTCAAAACCGCTTTTTTGC
>Ga0114946_10000013_pt1 | contig 81283 bp, 77 predicted proteins | sample WalLakDeSediment_FD_88676 | JGI IMG/M metagenome (GOLD analysis project Ga0114946, IMG submission 88676) | Lake sediment microbial communities from Walker lake, Nevada to study Microbial Dark Matter (Phase II) - Walker Lake 11/02/13 Deep Sediment | ecosystem: Environmental > Aquatic >... | reverse complement strand
GATCGCATCCCCGTGCGTCCGGGCGCCCACTACATGATCGGCGGCGTCGCCGTGGATGCATCCGGACGCACGAGCGTGCCGGGCCTGTTCGCGGCCGGCGAGGTTACCTCGAGCGGCCTCCATGGCGCCAACCGGCTGGCGAGCAACAGCCTGCTCGAAGGGCTCGTGTATGGCGCCCGTGCGGGTGCCGCGGCGACGGCGGAAGTGCTCGCGGCGGGCCCCGAAGACTTTCGCGTGCCGCCGCTGTCGAGCCCCCGGGCGACCGAGCCCGACGGCGGGCCGCAGGCCGGGCTCGATCTCGCCGACATCCGCAACTCGCTTCAGTCGCTCATGTGGCGGCAGGTGGGCGTCGAGCGGACGGGTGCCGCGCTCGCCGAGGCGCTCGACACGGTCGAAGGCTGGTGTCGCTACGTGCTGCCGCGGCAGTTCGCCGATCCGCAGGGCTGGCAGCTGCAGAACATGCTCGAGGTGTCCCGGCTGATGATTCGCTCGGCGCTCGAGCGGGAGGAGACCCGCGGCGTTCACTTTCGCGGCGATTGTCCGGAGCCGGATGCGGCCTGGAAGGGCCACATTGCCTGGCATCGAGAGACACCGACTTCCTGCCTCGAGCCCCTGCCGGCCGAGGTGTAGTCGTCATGTACCGACAGTGTGGGTAGCCCTGAGCCCCCGGGGATTGCGGGGATCGGCGCCCTGGGGAACAATAGAAACGTCAAGGCACAGAGGCGACGACGATATGCAGCAGGCAGCGAACGCATCCGGTCCGGCAATGATCGAGGCTATTGGCCTCACCAAATACTTCGGCGACTTCATCGCGATCCGCGACGTCTCGTTCAGTGTGCCCCGCGGGGAGATCGTCGCCTTCCTCGGGCCCAACGGCGCGGGGAAGAGCACGACGATGAAGATCCTCACCGGCTACCTCGCCCCGTCGGCGGGCGTGGCCCGGATCGCGGGGCACGACATGGCCCACGACCGGCTGGCGGGGGCCGAGCGGCTGGGGTATCTCCCCGAGAACGGCCCGCTCTATCCCGACATGACGCCCCGCAGCCTGCTGGAATTCTTCGCCGATGCCCGCGGTCTCACCGGCGACCGCCGCCGGGAGCGGATCGAGGCGGTCGTGAAGCAGTGCGAGTTGGGGAGCGTGATCGGCAAGGCGATCGGCAAGCTCTCCAAGGGATATCGGCAGCGGGTGGGAATGGCGCAGGTGCTCCTCCACGAGCCCGACGTGCTGATCCTCGACGAGCCCACCAGCGGTCTCGACCCCAACCAGATCCGCGAGGTGCGGGAGACGATCCGCCGCCTCGGGCAGAGCAAGACGATCCTCCTCTCCACCCATATTCTGCAGGAGGTGGAGGCCCTTGCCGACCGCGTGATCCTCATCTCGGAGGGTCGTCTGCGGTTCGACGGCACTCCGGCCGAACTCCGCGCCGGCGGCCGCCCCCTCGACGAACGCTTCCATGAACTGACGCGTTCGGCCTGATCCGCCATCCCCTCCGGAGCGGCCCGCGGGCCCGCTCCCCGGCTCCACCGGCTTCCGCACACAGTCACACCGTTCACACCACCACACCGTCAAGACCACACCGTCAAGGATCGCAACGATGAAATGGCACGTGCTCGACGCCGTCTTCAAGCGGAACTTCGTCGCCTATTTCTCGAACCCCACCGGCTACGTCTTCATCTGCGTGTTCGTGCTGCTCGGGTCGCTGGCCGCCTTCTGGCCGCCGGAGTTCTTCAACGCGAATCTCGCTAATCTCGATCAGCTCAACCTCTACCTGCCGGCGATCCTGCTTGTGTTCGTGCCGGCGATCACGATGAGCGTGTGGGCCGACGAACGGCGGCAGGGAACCGACGAGCTTTTGCTCACGATCCCGGCGAGCGACTGGGAGGTGGTATTCGGCAAGTATCTGGCGGCCGTCGGCATCTACACGGTGGCGCTGCTGTTTTCCTGCATCTGCAACCTCGCGATCCTGCTCCGCTGGGGCACGCCCGACGCCGGGCTGTTTCTCACGAACTACCTGGGCTACTGGTTTACCGGTTTGGCCATGGTCGCCGTCGGCATGGTGGCGAGCTTCCTTACGAGCAACCTCACCGTCGGCTTCATTCTGGGCGTGCTCTTGAACGCCCCGCTGGCCCTCGCCGACCGGGCGGGTGCGGTGATGGCGCCGGCCGCCGCCGAGCGGGTGCGAGCCTGGAGCCTGGCCGAGCATTTCTCCGATTTCGGCCGGGGTGTCGTCAGCCTGTCGGCCATCGTCTACTTCCTGGGGATCGCGGCCGTCTGCCTTTACCTGGCGATGGTGCTCATCGGGCGGCGGCACTGGACGGGGCGTCGCGACGGCCCGGCGCTGGGGCTGCATTATCTCGCCCGCACGCTCGGGCTCGCGGCCGCGGTCGTGGGAGCGGTGATGCTGTTTCGGGCCCGTGACGTGCGGGCCGACTTCTCCGCTGAACGGATCAGCTCGCTCTCTCCCGACACGCGGCGGCTGCTCGCCGGGCTTGATCCGCAGCGGCCGGTCGACATCAAGGCGTACGTGAGCCCCACCGTGCCCGAGGACTACGCGCAGACGCGGCTCAACCTCCTCAACGCGCTGCGGCAGTTCCAGCGGCTCGGCGGCGGAAAGGTGAAGGTCGAGGTCATTCCGACCGAGCCCAAGACGGAGGCCGCCGCGCTCGCCAGCCAGCAGTTCGGCATCGAGCCGGTGAACGTGCTGTCGCGCGTCCGCGGCGCCTACCGCGACGAGGAGATTTTCCTGGGCTGCGCCTTCACCAGCGGGCTGGAGAAGGTGGTGGTGCCCTTCTTCGACCGAGGCACGCCGGTGGAATACGAGCTCATCCGCTCGATCTGCACGGCGGCCCAGCAGCAGCGGAAGCGGCTCGGCGTGCTCACGACCGACGCCAACCTCTTCGGCGGCTTCGACATGATGAGCGGCCAGTCGCAGCCGCGGCAGCCGCTCGTCGAGGAGCTCGAGAAGCAGTACGACGTCATCCAGGTCGACGCCTCGGCCCCGATCACAGAGCGGTTCGACGTGCTCCTCGCGGTGCAGCCCTCGACGCTGGGGCCGGAGCAGATGGACAACTTCGTGGCCGCGGTGAAGGCGGGCCAGCCGGTGGCGATCTTCGAGGATCCGCTGCCGGTGCTCATGACCGACGTGCCCGGCACGTCGCAGCCGCGGCGAGGGCCGATGGGACCGATGGCGATGTTCGGCCCGCAGTCGCAGCCGAAGGGGGACATCGGCCAGCTCTGGCAAACGCTGGGGGTGCGGCTGGCCGCCGGGGCGGGGCGGCCTGCCATCGGGCAGATGGGCTCGGCGCCGTTCGTCGTCTGGCAGGATTACAACCCGCATTTGAAGCTCGAACTGCCCAATCAATTCGTGTTCATCGACTCGAACCTCGAGGGCAGCGTGGGACGCTCGGCGGAGAAGGGGGCGGCGCCCGGGTTCAATCAGGCCGACCCGATCACGGCGGGCCTCCAGGAGGTGCTGTTTCCGTTTCCCGGAGCAGTGACCCGCGCAGAGTCGGCCGACATCACGTTCACGCCGCTCGCCCGCACGGCGGCCAATCGCTCGGGGACGATCGAGGTCGAGCAGGTGATGGGCAATCGCGGCGACATGCGGCAGCTGCGGATCTTCGAGAAGGCCGGCAACGACTCGATGGTGCTGGCCGTCCGCGTCGAGCGGAAGGAGGGGAACACGCCCATCAAGGCGGTCGTCGTGGCCGACATCGATCTCGTCGACGGGCGAATTTTCGGGCTGCGGAGCCGGCCGGACGAGGTCTTCGGCCTCGACTTCGACAACGTGCCCTTCGTGCTCAACATCCTCGACTCGCTGGCTGGTGACGACCGGTTCGTCGACATCCGCAAGCGGAAGCCGCGCCACCGCACGCTCGAGCGGATCGAGGATGCGGTCGCCGAGGCCCGCAAGGATGCCGATCTGCAGCGGGCGACCTTTATCGCCGAGTTCGACCAGGCCGAGCAGGAAGCCAACGACTCGATGCAGAAGGAGGTGGGCGAGTTCGAGAAGAAGATCCGCGACATGGAGGCGCAGGGCGACGCCAACCCGCAGGCGGCGATGCAGGCCGTCCAGCAGCTCGCCAGCCGGCAGCGGCTGTCCCAGCGGCGGCTCGACACGAAGATCGAGCAGATGAAGCGGCGGCGCGACGCCGAGATCGCGTCTGTGGAGCGGAAGCTCGACGCCCAGATCCGCCGCGAGCAGGATCGGCAGAAGTGGCTGGCCGTGCTGCTGCCGCCGATTCCCCCGCTCGTCGTCGCATTCTTCGTGTTCTTCCGGCGGCGGTCCCTCGAGCGCGAGGGCGTGGCCAAGTCAAGGCTCAGGTGAGGAGGTTCGTGATGGCAGGGTTTGGTTCGTCCACGACGGATGATGGCCGGCAGGCCGCAGGCTCGCCTGCCGGCAGCCCGGCGCCCGCCTTGCGGAAAACGGCGGCGTTTCTCGCGGCGGGGGCCGCGCTGCTCGTGGCCGGCTGGATCGTCCAGCCGCGGTTTCCGCAGGCGAAGATCGAGCCGCAGGCCGACCGCGCGCTCTTTCCCGAGCTGGCCGACGCGGGCAAGGCGGCGAGTCTGGAGGTTGTCTCCTACGACGACGAACTCGCCACGCTCAAGCCCTTCAAGGTGGCGCAGAGCGGCGGGGTGTGGGTGCTGCCGGCGCACGAAAACTATCCGGCCGACGCCAAGGACCAGCTGGCGGCCGCCGCGACGGAACTCGTCGATCTGCCGATCCTGGGCGTCGTCAGCACGTCGCCCGGCGACCACGAGACCTACGGCGTCATCGAGCCCGATCCGGAGAAGATCAAGCCGGGCATGACGGGCGTGGGGCAGCTCGTCGAGATCCGTGACGGCTCGGGCAACAGGCTCGCCCGGCTCGTCATCGGCAAGGAAGACAAGCCTCCTGCGGGCATGCGGGGTGACAAGCCGCTGCGATTCGTCCGCCGGGCGGGACAGGACCCGGTCTACCGCGTCGAGCTCGACACGGCGAAGTTCACCACGAAGTTCGACGATTGGATCGAGAAAGACCTCCTCAAGCTCTCTCCCTGGGACGTCCGCCGGCTGGTGATCGATGATTCGACCGCCTCGTTCAGTGTCGATGAATCGAGCGGCCGCCCCTTCATCTCGCAGGACCGCAAAACTCGCATGGAACTCGCCTACGACGACAAGGACTCGAAGTGGCAGCTCGTCAAACTCGAGGCTTTCAAGGCCAACAAGCCCGAGGAGCAGCAGCTGGCCGCCGACGAGGAGGTGGCCTCGGCCACGCTCAACGACCTCCGAAGCGCCCTGGCCGACCTGAAGATCGTCGACGTGACCCGCAAGCCGGCCGGCCTCAGCGGTGACCTCAAGGCCGAGGAGAAGTTCACCGGCGACCAGGCGGCGGTGCTGTCGCTGGCCCAGCGGGGTTTTTACGCCGTGGGGAGCGGCGACATCGTCTCGAGCAACGGCGACACCGTCGTCGGCATGAAGGACGGCGTGGAATACGTGCTCCGCTTCGGCAACGGCACGACCGTCGCCGCCGGCGATGAGCGCGAGGCAGATGATGCCGCCGCAGGGGCGACCGCCGCCGGCGACACCACGGGGAGATATCTCTTCGTGATGGCGAGGTTCAACGAGGCTCTGCTCGAGAAGCCCACCCTCGATCCGCTGCCTGAGGTGCCCGAGGGGGCCGAGGAGGCGGCAGCCAAGGCCGGTGAGAAGAATGGCCAGGACGATGACAAGAAAGCGGAGGGAAAGGAAGCGGATGCAAAGGAGCCTCCTGACGCCGCCTCCACAGCCCTCGACAAGGCCGACGAGGCCGAGGCCAAGGCCCAGGCCGCCCTCGAGGAACGGCGGCGTGTGGAGCGGGAAAACCGCCGCAAGCAGGAGGATTACGACGCCCAGGTGAAGGCGGCCCAGAAGCGTGTCCGGGAGCTCAATAGCCGCTTTGCCGACTGGTACTACATCGTCTCCGACAAGGAGTATGCGAAAATTCATCTCGACCGCGCGGGCGTGATTCAGAAACAATCACCGCCAGACACCGCTGAGTAGGTGCGCTTCGAGAACGCCTGATGTCCGAGATTCTCACCTCCCCGCGGCCCTCACGCTTCGGCCGCGCCGTGGGGTTTCGCCTCGCGGGCATCGGGAGTGCGGTGCCGTCCTGCGTCGTGACGAATGCCGATCTGGCCCGGCTCGGCTGTGACCCGGAATGGATCGTGGCCCGATCGGGCATCCACGAGCGCCGGCACGCGCCGCCGGACGTCGCCACGAGCGATCTCGCAGCGGCCGCCGGCCGGGCGGCCCTCACGGATGCCGGCGCTCGGGCGGCCGACGTCGACCTGCTCGTACTCGGCACGTTCACGCCCGACACCTGCATCCCGTCGACCGCCTGCGTCGTCCAGGAGGCGCTCGGGCTCGACGCCCCGGCGATGGACGTGACGGCGGCCTGCGCCGGCTTCGCCTACGCGCTCGTCACGGCCGCGCAGTTCGTGGCGGCCGGCACGAGCCGGCTCCCGCTCGTGATCGGCGCCGACACGAATTCCCGCGTCGTCGATCCGGAAGACATCAAGACCTGGCCCCTCTTCGGTGACGGTGCCGGTGCCGTGCTCCTCGAGGCGGTCGAGCCGGCGCCGGTAGGCCAAGAGCAGGGGCTGCTCGCCTTCGCCCTCGGATCGGACGGCCGCGGCGCCGGCCTGCTGGCCTGCCCGATGAGTGGTTCACGGCAGCCGGTCACGGCCGCGGGGCTCGATCGCCGGGAGCAGTTCATGCGGATGGATGGCCGGGCGGTCTTCAAGTGGGCGATCCGCCTCGCCGAAGACAGCATCCGCACCGTCGTGGACCGCTCGGGCGTGCCGCTCGGGGAGATCGATCTGTTCGTGCTCCATCAGGCCAACGCCCGGATCGTGGATGGGGTGCGCGAGGCCCTCGGCCTGCCCGAGTCGAAGGTGTTCATGAACCTCGATCGCTACGGCAACACGTCGAGCGGCTCGATTCCGCTCGCGCTCGACGAAGCCTGGAAGACGGGCCGCGTGGGGCCGGGCAGCACCGTCGTCATCTGCGGCTTCGGCGGCGGCCTCGCCTGGGGCACCGCGGTCTGGCGGCTCTGAACCGCCGGACGCCGCAGGCTCGGGGGTGAATGAAGGGTGTACCACTCGCGGCCGTTCGTGCGTACGCTACCTCGTGATGCGCTGGATGCCCGACGTTGCAGAGCCCACGACCCCGAGGTTTTTCCATGAGTGATGCCCCCGGCCAGGTCAAAACGCTTCCCGCCCGCAAGGCCGTGGCTCCGGGTGATACCTGGAATCTCGCCAGCCTGTTTGCGTCCGACGCCGATTGGGAGACGGCGCTCGGCGAGTGGGAGGAGCGGATCCCACAGTTCGCCCCGTATGTGGGCACGCTCGGCTCGTCGGCCGAGCGGCTCGCGGAGTGCCTCGCGCATGACCTCGCCTTCGATCGCGAGGGAGATCGGCTCGGCACCTACGCCCACCTGCGGGCGAGTGAGGATCAGGCCGCGCCGGAGGCGCAGCGCATGGCCGGCCGCTTCCGGCACGTCTCCACGCGGGCCGGCGAGGCGGCGAGCTTCATTCGCCCCGAAATCATGGCGATCGAGCCGGCGACGCTCGCGGCCTGGATGGACCTGCCCGTGCTGGCCTCCTACCGGCTGCTCCTCGAGCGGCTCGTCCGCACCCGGGCCCACACGCTCTCCGAGCCCGAAGAAAAACTCCTCGCCATGCAGGGCACCTTCGCTGGCACCGCCGGGCGGGTGTTTCGCCAGCTCACCGACGCCGACCTCAAGTTCGGCGCCGTCACCACGGGGAAGGGGGAGCAGGTCGAGCTCTCCAACGCCACGTTCGTCACACTCCTCCACGATACGGTGCCGGCGGTGCGGAAGACCGCCTTCCACCAGTTTTATGCCCAGTACGAAGCCCACGCCAACACGCTCGCCGCCACGCTCTCGGGCTCGAACGAGCGCGACGTCTACGCCGCCCGCGTGCGGCACTACCCGAGCGCCGTGGAGGGGGCGCTGTTCGCCGACAACGTGCCCATCGCGGTCTACGATCAGCTCATCGCCGCGGTGCGGGCCAACCTCCCCGTCGTCCACCGTTACTACGACCTGCGGAAGCGGGTGCTCGGCCTGCCCGAAATCCATCATTACGACTGCTACGTGCCGCTCGTGCCCGAGCTCGAGCAGCGGCACACCTGGGATGAGGCGGTGAGCGTGATCATCGAGGCCCTCGCGCCACTCGGGGGAGACTACTGCACGAGACTGGAACGCGGGCTGCGGGGCCGCTGGTGCGACCGCTATCCCAACGCCGGCAAGCAATCGGGCGCCTTCAGTTCCGGCACCTACGACTCCGATCCCTACATCCTCATGAACTTCCAGGAGGAGGCGATCGAGCACGTGTTCACGCTGGCCCACGAGGCGGGGCACTCCATGCACACCCGCTACTCGGCCGAGGCCCAGCCCTTCCAGTATTCGGGCTACACGATCTTCGTGGCGGAAGTCGCGAGCACGTTCAACGAGCAGCTTCTGACGCGGCTCCTGCTCGAGCGGGTCACGTCGAAGGCGGAGCGGGCGGCGATCCTGGCGCGGGAGATCGACTCGATCCGCGCTACGATCGTGCGGCAGACGATGTTCGCCGAATTCGAGCGGACATCGCATGCCGCCTGCGAGGCGGGCGAGCCGCTCACGCTCGAGCGCATCCGGGCGATCTACCGCGAGCTGCTCGACGCCTACTTCGGGCCGACCTTCGTGATCGACCCGCAGCTCGAGCTCGAGTGTCTGCGGATTCCCCACTTCTACAACGCGTTTTACGTCTACAAATACGCGACCGGCCTGGCGGCGGCGATCACGCTGGCGAAGAAGGTGGCCGACGAGGAGCCGGGGGCGCTCGCCCGCTATCTCGGGTTCCTCCAGGGGGGCTCGTCGAAGTGGCCGCTCGACCTGTTGCGTGACGCGGGCGTCGACCTGGAAAGTCCCGCACCGGTGGCGACGGCGCTGGCCCGCTTCGGCACCCTTGTCGACGAACTCGACACGCTGCTGTGAGCAACGTGGAGGGGGGGCCGTCCCGAGCCTGCGTCACACCAGGCTGCGGGCGAGCTCCACCAGTGGCCGCACCATCGCGCCCGTCCCGCCGCCGTCGGTCCAGGGCTTGGGCTTCTCCGCGAAGGCGGGCCCCGCGATGTCGATGTGCGTCCAGGGAATGTCCCCCACGAACCGCTCCAGGAACTTGGCGGCCGTGATGGCGCCCCCCCAGCGGCCGTCGCCGACGTTTTTGATGTCGGCGACGTCGCTCACGATCTGCTCGTCGTACTCCGGGTACATCGGCAGCTGCCAGACCGGCTCCCCCACCGCGCGGGCGGCGGCGGCGACCGCGTCGCACCAGGGCTGGTCATTCGTGAACAGGCCCGCCACGTCATGGCCGAGCGCCACCATGCAGGCGCCGGTGAGCGTGGCCGTGTCGACGATCCGCCGCGGCGCGAGGCCGCGGACGACGTCGAGCACGTCGGCGAGCACGATCCGGCCTTCGGCGTCGGTGTTGTGCACCTCGATCGTCGTGCCGCTGCGGGCAGTGATCACGTCGCCGAGCTTGTAGGCCGCCGGGCCGGTCATGTTCTCGACGAGGCCGATCGCGGCGACCACGTCGAGGGGGAGTTTCAGCGCGGCGATCGTCGCGACCGCACCGAGCATCGCCGCCGCCCCCGACATGTCGCACTTCATCCCCATCATCGCCTCCGAGGGCTTGAGCGAGAGGCCGCCGGAGTCGAACGTCACGCCCTTGCCGACGAGGGCCAGTTGCGGCGCGGCCACATCACAGCCGCGGTGGCGGGCGATCACGAGGCGGGCAGGGCGGTGGCTGCCGCGGGCGACGGCGAGGATCGCGTGGCAGCGCTCGCGGAGGAGCCGCTCCTCGTCCCAGATCTCGATCTCGAGGCCGGTGCGGCCGGCGATGGCCGCTGCCTCGTCGGCGAACGACTGCGGATAGAGGTCGTCAGGGGCGAGATTGACGAGCCGTCGCGCGAGGTTCACACCCGTGCCGATCGTGGCTCCGCTCGTCACGGCCGCCGGATCGGCGACGAGCCAGCGGGTGCGGCCGAAGGGTGTGCGGCGGCGTTCGGCGCGGTAAAGATCCTGCCCCTGCATGCCCACGGCGGCGCCGGCCACGGCCTGCTCCGTCTCGCGGGACGACCAGGAGCGCTCGGCGAGGAACGCGACCTGGCCCCGGGGGCGTCCGGCGAGCTGCCGGGCCGCGGTGGCCGCCGCCTTGAAGAGCACGCCGGCATCGACCTCTTCCCGCTTGCCGAGCCCTACGACGAGCAGCTGCCCGACGCGCAGGCCGGGCGGCGCCAAGAGCGGCGTGCACTCGAACCGCTTGCCCGCAAGGTCACCGGCCGCCGCCAGACGGCCCAGGAGGCCGCCAGTGGCGCGATCGACGTCGACGGCCGCACCGCTCCCGACGCCCCCTTCGGGAAGCAAGAGCACGAGGGCATCGGCCTCGATGCCGGCTACGGCCTCGGGGCCGGCGGCGATCGGCTCGGCCGTGATGGCGGGGGCGTCGTGGGGAAGAGCGGCGGGACGAACGGGGGCGAACTCGGTTCCGGGGCCAGGCATCGAGGGTTCCTCAGGAAGACAGCTGTGTTCGAAAACCAGTCGGGTTCAACGGACCGTGCGGGCGGCGCGCGGGGCGTCACTCGAGACCGTGTTGTAGCGTGACGGCCGCCGGCGGACAGCCCGGCGTCAGGGCGGGGGCCAGGAGGGCGAGTAGCACCGGCAGTACGACGAGGTTGCCGGCGAGGCCGCCGGCCAGCGTGAGGCAGGAGAGCCACCCGAAGGAGACCGTCGGCATGAAACCGCTCGTCGTGAGGGCGAGGAAGCCCACCACGAGCGCGAGCGTGGAAAACACCATCGCCCGTCCGGCCGTCCGATGGGCCGCCTCGAGCGCGGCGGCGACGGCCTGCCCGTCGCGGAGCCGGCGTCGGAAGGCGGTGATGTAGTGGATCGAACTGTCGACCGACAGGCCGAGCGACACCGCGGCGATCATCGCGGTGCCCATGTTGACCGGTTCCCCGGCCCAGCCCAGGAGACCGAGCACGACGAAGATCGGCAGGGCATTGGGCACGAGGGCCACGGCCGCCAGGAGGGGGCTTGCGAAGGCGATGGAGAGGAGCAGGAAGATGCCGACGGCGGCCAGGGCGAACGTGAACCACTGGTCCGCCAGCATGCGATCGACGAGCTGGGCGAGGAGCACGAAGAAGCCGGTCACCTCGCCACCCGGCTGGTCGGCGGAGGCCGGATACTCCTCGGCGACGATCCGCTGCACCTGCTCGATGATCGACCGCTTGGCGGCGGCCGGCTGCCGCTCGCGGGCTCGCAGCATGACGCGGAGCCAGGTCGTGCCATCGGCAGGATCGCGGCCGACGAGCGCGCCGAGGAGCTGAGGAAACTGCCGCTGCAGCATCCCGATCGCCTGGCTCGCGAGCCAGCTGCCCAGGGGTGAGCGGCTGATTCGGGCGAGCGGAACGGGCGCGACATCAAGCAGGTCGGCCACGCTCATGACCTTCGTCAGGGCCGGTTCGGTCGCGCCGGGGGCCTGCACTTCCGCGCGGAGCCGCGTCTCGAGCCGCTCCAGCCGCTCGAGCGTGGCCCCATCGATCGCGGCTCCCGCCGGCACGAGAATGTCCCAGACGCCGGCGCCCCCCAGGCGGGTCTCGACCAGATCGTAGGAGGTGACCGTGGGACTCGTGGGACGGAAGTTGCGGGTGAAGTCGGTCTGGACGGTGAGCCAGCGCATCCCGAGCACGGCGATTCCCACGAGCACGGCGGCGACTCCGAGGATCGGCAACGGATGCCGCACGATCCGCTTGACCAGACCGTCCATGCCGCGGACGAGATGATCCTCGCCCCAGGCCATCCGCGGATCGGCCGGGAACCGCCCCGCGAGGGCCAAAAATGGCACCGTGAGGGCCACCGCCACGAGCACCATCGCGGCGCCGAGCGCGGTCATGAGGCCGAAGTCGTGCACCGGACCGACGCGGCTGAAGACCAGGGCTCCGAAGCCGATCGTGTCGGTGGCGATCGCGCCCACGACCGGCCAGAAGAGGGTGGCCAGCGTCGCCCGCAGGGCGTCGTCGGGCTCACGGCCCGCCTCCCGCTGCCTTCGAAACTCCACGATCAAGTGGGTGACGGTGGCGATCGCCACCACGGTGATCATCGCTGACAGCATTGTCGACACCATCGTGAGCCTGAGCCCGGCGACCGCCAGGAGGCCGCGGGTGCTCCAGAGGGCGAAGAGCACGACGGCCAGCGGCACCACGAGCCAGCGCAGACTGCGGAAGCAGACGAGCAGCACGCCCCCGGCCAGGAGGCCGCTCGCGGTGCCGAGCAGGTTGCCGTCGCGGGTGAGCATGGCGAAGCCGTCACGCAGCATCACCGGTTCGCCCGCGACGGTGCCACTCGGCAGGTCGGCCATCACGCTGCGGAGCCGGTCGATGGTGTCGGCGCGGGAGACGGCGATCGCCCGGGGGGCGGCTTCGGCCGGAGCCGGTTCGAGCACGCAGACCACGCCGGCCGTGCGATGATCCGCGCCGACGGCGTAGCCTTCGAGCAATCGGACGATCTTGCGGGCCAGCGGACTCGCGTCGAGATCGATGACGCGGTCGCCCAGCGGGGTGGTCGCCAGGCTCGTCGTCGACCGCACGCCGGGCTCGCTGGCCAGCCGGGCCGAGAGTTCGCGCAGCCGCGCGATGCCGGCCGGTGTGAACAGGTCGGGGTCGTCGTAGACGGCCAGCGCGATCTCGCTCGACCCGAATGTGCGGGTCAGGCGGCGGAAGGGCACGAGCGCCGGATCGGCCCGGTCGAACATCGTGTCGATCGACCGGGAGAACTCGAGGTGCCGCGACCGTTCGACGGCGAGCATCGTGAGCGCGATGGCCACCAAGGCCAGCCGGCCACGGTGGGCGACGAGCCAGCCGGCGACCCGGTCGGCGACGGGGCGCATGGGGGCGAAACCTTCCAGCGGAGGGCGAGGCGGGGGCGGTACGGCTGACACGGCAGGCTGGGAAGGCCCGTTTTGACGCAGGCACCGCAGCTTGACGCTCGCCGCAGTGTACCGGCGTTGCCACGACAGGCACGCATTTTGTCAGGGCCGGCGCCGCCGGAACGCCCCTGCCTTGACCGGGTTTCCGCGGCACTCCTATAAACCCGCGAATTTTTTCCGAACGTCCGCCCCCTTCACCCCGTGAGCATCGGCGCCAGCGTGCCTCAACGCGACACGATCGCCGCCACCGGTCTCGCTCGACCTCCCGCGCCCCCGGTGCGCGCGGTCGTCGTGGCCGCCGCGCTCGTCGGCATCGCCATCGGTGTCGGCGGCGGGGGACGTGTCTGCGCCGAGCCGCCGGCGGAGCTCCTCGTGCCGCGTGCCGAAGCTGGCCGGCTCGCCGATCTGCCGGCCCGGGGGCTCGCGGCGACGATCGCCGCGGCGGGACGCATCGAGGTGCCGGCGGTCGACCCCCGGGAGCGACTCACGATCCGCGCCACGCAAGCGTCGCGTTGGACCGAGGGATCGTATGACGTCTGGCACCTGACCGGCGGTGTTCGCATCCGCCAGGGCACGACCGAGGCCACCGCGCACGAGGCCGTCGTCTGGATCGAGCAGGAGCAGGCGGTGGTGCCGGCGGGCTTCGCTGGCAACTCACCGGCGGGCTTCGCGGATGACGTTTCGGATGATGCAGGGCCGGCCGTCAGCCTGCGTGGCGTCCTCGTGCGGATGGCGGGCGACGTGGAGGTACGGAGTTCCGCCGGGGAGGCCGCGGCTGCGACGGTCCGGGGCGAAGATTGGGCGGGCCGCTTCCGGATTCTTCGCGACCCGACGCTCGATTTCGCCAGCGTCGTGGCGACGGCCGGTCCGTCTCCCGTCTACGACGGTCCCGACGGGGCCGTGCAGCTCACGGCCGCCACCGACGGAGAGAGCGACATCGCCCTCGCGCAGTTCGGCGAGTTCGCCGCACCGGCCGTGCCGCAGGCGGTCGCCGTGGCGCCGACGCGGCGGCTGCGGGCCTTCCCCCGGTCGAGCGTGCCACTGGCGATCAAATGGTTCCCGAGCCCGTCGGGCACGGAGTGGATCGCGGTGATCACCTCCGGCGTGAACCTCGTCGTCGACGGCGTCGATCCGGCCGGGCCGCTCGACATCTCTGCCGACCGGCTCGTGATCTGGACACAGGGACAGGGGCAGCCCGACCTCGGCGGATCCGCCGCCCAGTCGCCCGATACGCCGCTCGAACTCTACATGGAAGGCAACGTGATCTTCCGCCAGGGTCAGCGGGTGGTCGAGGCGGCCAACATGTTCTACGACGTGCCCCGCTCGAGCGGTGTGATCACCGGCGCCACCGTGCTGACACCGGTCGACAACTACTCGGGCCTCGTCCGCCTGCGGGCCGACGTCATCCGGCAGGTGGACCGCAGCCGGTTCGTCGCCCAGCAGACAGGGCTCACCTCCAGCCGGCTCGGCGTGCCCGCCTGGGAGTTCCGCTCGCGGGAGCTCACGTTCACCGACGAGCAGGTGCCGCTTCCCGGGCCCACCGGCCTGCCGCTCGTCGATCCGGCGACGGGTGAGCCGCAGGTCGAGCACCAGCAGCTCATCACGAGCCGCGGCAACACCGTGACCCTTGGCGGCGTGCCCGTGCTCTGGTGGCCTGTGCTGGCCACGAACGCCAAGAAGCCCACCTTCTACATCAACAACGCCCAGGTGAAGAACGACCAAATCTTCGGCACGCAGGTGCTGACGAGCTGGGATGCCTTCCAGGTGTTCGGTTGGCAGCGGGCGCCGGATGGCGTCGACTGGGACTTCGACATCGATTACCTGAGCCTCCGCGGCCCGGGCGGCGGCACGTCACTGCTCTACAACCGGCCCGACTTCCTCTGGCTGGGCACGCCGGCCAGCGGCGATCTCGACGCCTGGTTCATCGGTGACGTGGGGCGCGACAACCTCGGCCTCTACCGCCGCGACCTGACCTATCCGGGGTTCCCCGATCGCACCTTCCGCGGCCGCTCGTTCTGGCGGCACCGCCAGGACGTCGGCATGGGCTGGCAGGCCCGGGGCACCGCCGGCTGGATCAGCGACATGAACTTCCTCGAGGAGTATTACGAGGCGGAGTGGGAGGAAGGCTACGAGCAGCGGACCTGGCTCGATCTGCGGCGGCCGATCGAGAACCGGGAGCTGCGGCTGCTCACGAGCGTGCGGGTGAATCCGTTCTTCACGCAGACGGAGTGGTGGCCGCGGCTCGACCACTACTGGATGGGGCAGCCGCTCCTCGGCGACACGGTGTCGTGGTATGCCCATTCGAACGTGGCCTATGCCCGTCAGGGGCTGCCGCAGGCGCCGGCGGCAGGCCAGGGCGACGAGTTCTGGACGCTCCTCCCCTACGAGGCCAACGTCATCGGCGAGCGGCTGGCGACGCGGCACGAACTCGATCTGCCCTTCCAGGCCGGCGCGGTGAAGATCGTGCCGTACGCGCTCGGCGAGCTGGCCCACTGGGGCGAGGCGCTCGATCAGCAGCCGATCAGCCGGGCCTACGGACAGGTGGGCGTGCGCTCGAGCCTGCCGATGTGGTGGGCCGACGACACGGTGGAGAGCCAGCTCTGGAACCTCCATGGCCTCGCCCACAAGGTGGTGTTCGAGGCGGAGTTCGGCTACACGAACTCCACGCAGAACATCGACCAGTTCCCGCTCTACGACCAGATCGACGACGACGCCATCAACCAATACCGCCGCAATATCCCCTACTGGGATTATGGCGTGCCGTTCAACGACCCGGTGGGCGACCTCGTCTTCGGCCCTGACTACAAATATGACCCGCGGACCTATGCCGTCCGCCGCGGCATGGCCGGCTGGGTGACCGGCCCCACGGAGATCGTCAATGATCTGGCGGCCTTCCGCGTCGGGGCCCACCAGCGTTGGCAGACGAAGCGGGGCCCGGCGGGCAGCCGGCGGATCATCGACTGGATCACGCTCGACGTCGACGGCGAGTTTTTCCCGGTCACCGACCAGAACTTCGGCACGGCGATGGGCCTCTGGCAGTACGACTTCCGCTGGCACGTAGGCGATCGGACGACGGTGCTCTCGACCGCCGACGTCGACTTCTTCTCGGGCGGCCAGCAGCTCTACACGGTCGGCGCGCTGTTGAACCGCACGCCCCGCGGCAGTTTCTTCATCGGCTTCAACCAGTTCGGCGGGCCGATCAGCGCGTCGGTGCTCGCCGGGTCGTACACCTACCGGATGAGCCCCAAGTGGGCGAGCACCTTCGGCACGGCGCTCGATCTCACGGGCCGCAACATTGGCCAGAACTTCCAGCTCGTGCGGATCGGTGAGTCGTTCTTGATGACGTTCGGCTTCAACGTCGACTACAGCCGCAACAACGTGGGCGTGACGTTCAACCTCGAGCCGCGGTTCCTCTCGCGGACGCAATTCGCCAGCCGCACGGGCCTCGAAGTCCCGATGGCCGGGGCCTACGGCCTCGAGTAACGGCGGGGGCCGAGCCAGGTCTGCCAGGCGGCGAAGATGCCGGCCAGGAGGGCGTAGGCGGCGGCGAGGTGGAGTGGACCGCGGCCGGTGGCGATGTCGGGGAGCGTGCCGATCGCCCACGGCACGAAGAGTCGGCCGTCGGCGAAAGGCGAATGGATCACGCCGAAGAGGGTGAACGCGGCGGCCGTCAGCGCCCAGAGACCGGCCTGGAACAGCTTGCGATCCACGAGCGCCGTCATCAGGCCTGCCCAGAGGAGGCTCGTGACGATGAATCCCGAGGCGAGCAACCGGATCGAGAACAGTTCGCCGGCGAGCTGCGGGCTCGGTTGGGCGCCGGCGGCCAGCAGCTTGTCGGACTGGATCGAGACGAGTGCTCCGAGCGCCGGCACGCAGGCCAGCGCGATCGCGGGATAATGTCGCTCTGGCGTGGCGTGGAAGCTCTGCGCGGTGATCTCGAGGCCGATGAAGACGAGCACCGGCAGGATCGCCGGGCCCGGAATCGCCTGATAGAGATAGGCGAACGTGCCGGTGAGCCCGGCCAGGCCGATGAAGGCGGCGGTGGCGAGCGTGTAGGCGGCGCGGCCTCCCATCGCCTTGTAGGCGGGGTGGCCGATGTAGGGTGTGGTCTGGATCACGCCGCCGCAGGCGCCGGCGATGATCGTGGCCAAGGCCTCGACGCCGATCACGCGGCCGGTGTCGTATTCATCCCCCGCGGCGGCCGCGCTCTCGGTGCAGTCGATGCCACCCACCACGGTGCCCAGCGCGAAGGGGATCACGATCGGCAGATAGTGGATGGTGTCGGGCCAGGCTTCGAGCCATTCGAACCGCAGCGCCGAGAGCCAGGCGGTGGGCCAGAGGGCGGCCGCCGGGTCGATCGCCGCATGGGTCTCGGGCGGCATCCAGCCGCAGCGGTGGGCCACGATCGACATGAGCCAGCCGACGGCGAGCGCCGCCAGGGCGCCGGGAATGCGGCCGGGGAACGGGAGCCGGGCCGTGAGGCTCGCGAGTGTGATACCCAGCGCAAGCAGGCCGACGAGGGGCGTGCCGATGATCTCCAGCATGGGCAGGAACGAAATCAACGCCAGCGCGATGGCGGTGAGGCTGCCGAGGAGGGCCGCCCGGGGCACGAGCCGCCGGATCGGTCCAGCGACGAACGCGCAGGCCATCTTGAAGAAGCCGCTGACCACGATCGAGCACATGCCGACGTGCCAGGCGTGGCGGGCGGCGGCCTCGCGGTCGAGTCCGCCGGAGAGGGCGGCGGCGAAGGCCGGTCCGATCACGAAGAACACCATGCCGAACGTGCTGGGGGTGTCGAGGCCCAGCGGCATCGCCGTCACGTCGGTGCGGCCGGTTCGCCGTGCGAGCCGAAACGCCATCCAGGTGAAGAGCAGGTCGCCGATCACGACGCCGACCGCCGTGCCGGGCACGAGGTGGCCGAGGGCGAACTGGGCCGGGTAGTCGAAGACCGCGGCCAACAGGGAAACCGTGAGGACGAGCCCGGCCAGGTTGTCGATCGACAGCCCAAAAAAGGCGTTGACGTCGCCCGGTTGGGCCCAGCGATACGGGGGAGCGTGTTCCATGACAGGCCGCGGGAATGTCGACTGTCCCGGGCGGAATGTCAAACCGGGCGGACGGGTGGCCCCCGACCCCAAGGGGGACGCAGGCTGGGTGGCAGGCTATACTCGCGGCCGTGGATGGCACTTTTCGGGGATCTGTCGGAGTCTTCCGGCTGCACCCGCCCCGGACTGGGCCGCACTTTCCATGTTCGGCTCAGATTTCCGCGAACCTTCCGGCCGTCGTGGCCGTACCGGTGATGGATTTGCACGACACATCGACCGGTTCTCGGCCCACCCGGGCCGGCTCCACGCCAACTCCGGCGTCAGTTCCTGGAACAAATGTTTCTGGAGCAGGTGCTTCTGGAGCGGGTGCGGAGGTCGTCGTGACCGACGAGGACCTGCTGCGGCAGTGCCGGTCGAGTGCGGATCCACGGGCGTTCGAAACGCTGGTCCGTCGGTATGAGCATGAGCTTTTCAGTTACCTCCGCCGTTACCTGGGAAGCGCGGAGATGGCAGAAGACGTCTTCCAGGCCACCTTTCTCCAGGTGCACCTCAAGCAGGAGCACTTCGAGGAGGGACGCCGGTTTCGGCCGTGGCTCTACACGATCGCGACCAACCAGGCGATCGACGCCCAGCGGCGGAACAAACGGCACAGGATGGCGAGCCTCGACGGCCGCGCGACGGGGGGCGACGACATGGGCGCCCTCGTGGAGATGCTCGCCGGCAACGGCTCCACCGCCGTCGAGCAACTCGAGGAGGAAGAGGCGCGGGCGTGGGTGCGGGGTGCGGTCGACGAACTGCCCGACCCGCTCAAGAGCACGCTCCTGCTCGTCTACCACCAAGGCATGAAATACAGGGAGGCGGCCGACGCGCTGGGCATTCCGGTAGGCACGGTGAAGAGCCGGCTCAATTCGGCGTTGCTCAAGCTCAACGAATCGTGGCGGAGAACACGACCTGCGTGAGGCGATGCACGTGAGACCAACCATGCGAAACGATTTTCCACGCAATGATTTCATGCCAGTGCGAGACAACCTGGTCGGCTATGTCTGCGGCGCGCTCGACGAGGAAGAGTCGCGGGCCGTCGAGTCGGGGCTGGCCGATCCGCAGTGCGGGCCGCAGCTGAGCCGCGACCTGGGCATGCTGCGCCGGGCGGTCGCGCCGCTGGCCTGTGACCACGACGTGTTCGCTCCGCCGCCGGGATTGGCCGAGCGAACGCTCGCCTTCATTGCGGCCCACCAATCCCGCCAGCCGCTGCCGACGCCGTCCTCTGGGCGGACGATCTTCGCCCCGCGAGGTGAAGCCGAGGTTTCCGGCAGTCGCCGTTCCGGCGCGTGGCTGGATAAGGCGGTGATGGCGGCCACGGCACTGGCAGCCTGCATCCTCGTGGCCCCGCTCCTCCTCGACGCGATCAAGGAATCACGCGAACTGCGAGCCAAACGCAACCTGCAGAACGTCGGCCTCGCGCTGCACGGCTATGCGGAGTCGCACCGCTTCTTCCCCACGCCGCCCGAGACGGGGCCGCTCTCGCGGGCCGGCCTCTATGCCCCGACCCTCGTGTCGGAGCAGCGGATCGTCGCCGACGACGGCACGCTGCTCTGTCCCGATTCGGCGCTCGCGCGGCGGGGCGGGTTCCGGGTGCCGTCGCTCGAGGAACTGCGGGCCGCCGTCGGCACGCCCCAGTTCGACGAATTCGTGGAAACGATGGGAGGCGACTACGGCTATACGCTCGGGCACCGCGATGCGACCGGCACGCTGCATCCCAATTTCAATCGGAGGCGAGTCCACTTCCCGATCATGGCCGACGCGCCCGACGACGACTACGAGCAGAGCCGCAATCATCCCGACGGCATCCACCACGTGCTCTACGAAGACGGGCACGTGCAGACGGTGCGCCGGCATGCGTTGCACGCCGTCGATCACCTGTTCCGCAACCGCCTCGGGAAGGTCGCCGCCGGTGTCGATCCGGAGGATGCCGTCATCGGGCATTCCCGGGATCAGCCCTGAGCGCGGCGCACCCACCCCATACAAGCCCCGGACGGAAGTCCGGGGGTTCTACGCCTCGAGGGATTTCCGGGCGGCGGCGGCGACGGCCTCGGGCGTGATGCCGAAATGCCGGTAGAGCGCCGGAGCCGGTGCGGAGGCACCGAAGCCCGTCATGCCCACGAAGCGTCCGCGGAGGCCGATCCACCGTTCCCACCCAAACCCACTGGCAGCCTCGCAGGCCACGCGGGCGGTGATGGCCGCCGGCAGCACGCGTTCCCGGTAGGCGGCATCCTGCTCAGCGAACAGATCCCAGCTCGGCATGCTCACGACGCGGGCCTTCACGCCCGACTCGGCCAGGAGCTTCGCGGCATCGAGGCAGATCTGCACCTCGCTGCCGGTGCCGATGAGGATGCAATCGGGCGTTCCGCCGGGAGCGTCCTGGAGGACATACGCTCCCTGGGCCACGCCGGCCGCCGAGCCGAGTCCGGTGCGATCGAGCGTGGGGATGTTCTGCCGCGAGAGCACGATGACCGCCGGGCGGTCGGCCCGCGGCATCACCACCCGCCAGGTCTCGGCGACCTCGTTGGCATCGGCCGGACGGAACACCGAGAGCCCCGGCACCGCCCGCGCGGTGGCGAGGTGCTCGATCGGCTGATGCGTGGGGCCGTCCTCACCGAGTCCGATCGAGTCGTGCGTGAGCACGTAGATCACGCCGAGTTCGCCCAATGCCGAGAGCCGTAGCGCCGGCTTCAGGTAGTCGAGGAACACGAAGAACGTGGCCCCGAAGGGCCGCAGGCCGCAGAGCGCCATGCCGTTCAAGGCCGAAGCCATGCCGTGCTCGCGGATGCCGAAGTGCATGTTGCGGCCGCCGTACGAAGCATTACTGTATGAAGCTTTACCGTATGATGAGAACCCGAATTCGCCGGCTCCCGGCACGAGCGTCATCGTCGAGGGGGCGAGATCGGCCGAGCCGCCGAGCAGCCAGGGCACGCCGGCGCTCACCGCCTGCAGCACCTTGCCCGAGGAGACGCGGCTGGCGAGTCCCTTGGCGTCGGCCGGGAAACAGGGGATCGCCTTGTCCCAGCCGGCCGGCAGCCGGCCGGCAAGAAAATCCTGCAGTTCGACCGCCGCGGCCGCATCGGCGGCGGCGTAGCCGGCGAGGGTCTTCTGCCAGGCGGCTCGGGCCGCGGCGCCGCGGGCGCCGAACGTGGCGGCGAAGTGCGCGGGCACCTCGGCCGGCACGCGGAACGTTTCATCGGCCGGCCAGCCATACGCCTCTTTCGCGGCCCGCACCTCGTCGGGGCCGAGGGGGGCGCCATGGGCCTCGTGCGAGCCGGCCTTCTTCGGCGCGCCGTAGCCGATCACGCTCTTGACGATGATGAGCGTGGGCTTCTCCTGCTCCGCCTTGAACGCCTGAAGCGCCCGCGTGAGGGCCGCCGTGTCGTTGGCGTCGGCGACATGCTCGACCCGCCAGCCGAGCCCGGCGAACCGCTGGGCCACGTCCTCGCTGAAGGCGAGGTCGGTGTCGCCCTCGATCGTGATCGAGTTGTCGTCGTAGACCCAGCAGAGATTGGCGAGCCGCAGGTGGCCGGCGAGCGAGGCTGCCTCGGCCGCCACGCCCTCCATGAGGTCGCCGTCGCTGCACAGCACGTAGGTGTCGAAGTCGAAGAGGACGTGGCCGGGGCGGTTGTAGTGTGCCCCCAGCCACTTCGCCGCCATCGCCATGCCCACGGAGTTGCCGCAGCCCTGGCCGAGCGGCCCGGTCGTGGTCTCGATGCCGGCGGTCATGTGGTGCTCGGGATGGCCGGCGCAGACGCTGTCGAGCTGGCGAAACCGCTTGATGGCGTCGAGCGGCACGGCTGGCTCGTCATGCCGGGGGTCGGTCGCGCCGCCGCGGCGGATGCCGGCCAGGTGGATGAGTGAGTAGAGGAGCATCGACGCGTGGCCACACGAGAGCACGAAGCGGTCGCGGCCGGGCCAGGCTGGATCGAGCGGGTCGTAGCGGAGGAAGTCCTTCCAGATCGTGAACGCGACCGGGGCCAGGGCCATCGGCGTGCCCGGATGGCCGCTCTTGGCCGCCTCGACACCGTCCATCGACAGCGTGCGAATCGTGTCGATGGCCAGGCGGTCGAGATCGGGCGTGGCGGCGGAACGGGTGGCGGTCGGCGCGGACATGCATGTTCCTCAGGGGAGCGGAGGGGAATGGTGAGATGGCGAGTGTAGGAATCGCGGTGGAGGCTGGTCAACGCGACGCATGCCGCCGGTAGCGTTCGTCGAGATCGGCGTAGCTCGTGCCGCAGAGACGGGCGAGCGTGTCGGCGCTCGCGGTGCCGGCGTAGACACGCGTGAGATACGCGATGAAGGGGGCGCGGTGGCGGCCGCCCTGACCGGTCATGAAGAAGTCGGCGAGGCCCGCGATCTCGTCGACAAGCTGCCCGAGGCGGGCGTCGGTCTGGAAGTCTTTCCGCCCCAGGGCGGTGAGCTCCGCGAGCGGGACATGGAAACCGTCTTCAAGGAGGAGGCGGCGGGCCGCCGGCATGCGGCCTGCCGTGGGGCCGCCCACTGTCCAGCCAAAGGCCGTCGGTTCGATCGACTCCATGAAGCCGGCCACCGCCTCGATCGCCCAGAAGCCGCACCGCTCGCCGGCCAGTGGACTGACGGCGGGGGGGCGCATCTCCGCGAAGAGCTGGTGCGTCGCCTCGTGACAGAGCGTGTGGAGCGGCGGACGGCGGTCGGCGGCGGGCTGGCCCGGCTCCGCCGCCGCGGCGTGGAGCCAGAGTGTGCGGGTGGGGAGCCAGTACAGACCGTTGCTTGCCGGCGCCAGGGGCTCGAGCCGTTCGAGCTCCGCCACGTATTGCGTGCGATCCTGGCAGAGCACCGCGGCGAAGGGCTCGCGAGCTGCCGTCCGGCCGGGAGCGAGAAACCGGCGTTCCGCGTCGCGGGCTGGAAGCCCGAAGGCTGCGAACACCTGCTGCCAGACGAGGAACGTCTCCTCGAGCGTGGCCGCCGCCGCGGCCGCCGTTTCTCCGGGCGCGGTGGAGAGGATTTCCCAGTGGTCCGAGTTGAACCGTCGGCCCCGGTCGACGGATAGATCGCGGGCCGCGTCGTCCGCCGCAGTCATCCAGCGGCCCCGGTCGTACCGCTCACCGGCCCGATAGCGTCCCAGGCGACCCCGAGGCAGCCAGCCGAATGCCGGATCGAAGTCCTCGCCGCGGTCGAGCCGTGTGGCCACTTCGGGCCAGACCCATGTCTCGCCGCGGCGGACCCACCCGCCGATCTCGCGGGCCCGAGCGAGGTCGGGATCGTCCCGCACCGCGCGGAAGAGCAGATCGAACGCGACAACCGGCTCTTCCTCGCGGGCCGCGGCGACGGCAAGTGCCTGCAGGCCCGCGGCCCGCCGGCGGCGGAGCGCCTGGAACTCATCCTCAATGGTGGCAGTGGCGGCGTCGACGTTGGGCCTCCGCTCGGGCCGCTGCGCCGGGATCGTGAAGGCGACGCACCGGTCGCCGGCGCCGGCGATGTGCCAGCCGCGGATCGCCGCTGCCAAGTCTCCCGCGCCGGCGGCGTCGGCACGCCGCGCGAGCGTCGCGGCGGTCTCCTGAAACTCGGCGTCGAGCGGGGCCAGTTCGACCGGCGGCGCGGCCGCCGCGACAGGGGAGGACACGACACAGCCGGCCAGGCTGAAACCCGCGGCACCTGCGGCACCTGCGGCGAACGCGACGACCAGCCGGCCTGCGGCGTTCACGCTTCCTCGGCGAAGGCGGAGTCGAACTGCCGGCGGCTCGGAGCGAAATCGAGGTTCTTCACGAACCGGGCCGCCTCGGCGGCGCCGTGCTCGCGATCCATGCCGCAGTCTTCCCATTCCACCGACAGGGGGCCTTCGTAGCCGATCTGGTTCAGGGCCCGGATGATCTCCTCGAAGTCGACGCCGCCCCGGCCGGGCGAGCGGAAATCCCAGCCGCGGCGCGGATCGCCGAAGTTGATGTGGCTGCCGAGGATGCCGGTGCGGCCGTTGAGCGTGACGATCGCATCCTTCACATGCACGTGGTAGATCCGGTCGTGGAACGTGCGGATGAATTCCACCGAGCTCACGCCTTGCCAGTGGAGGTGGCTCGGATCGAAGTTGAAGCCGAACTCCTCGCGTCGACCCAGCGCGTTCAAGGCCCGCTCGGCCGTGAAGATATCGAAGGCGATCTCGGTGGGATGCACCTCGAGGGCGAACCGCACGCCGCACTCAGCGAAGACGTCGAGGATGGGGTGCCAGCGGTCGGCGAACTCGGCATAGCCCGCGTCGATCATCGAGTCGGACACCGGCGGGAACGAGTAGAGCAGCGGCCAGATCGCGGAGCCGGTGAAGCCGTTGACGACCGACACGCCGAGCTTCTGGGCGGCCCGCGCCGTCTTCTTCACCTCCTCGGCCGCCCGGCGATTCACACCGGCCGGATCACCGTCGCCCCACACGTGCGGCGGGAGGATCGACTTGTGCCGCTCGTCGATCCGGTCGCAGACGGCCTGGCCGACCAGGTGGGTGGAGATCGCGTACACGCCCAGATCGTGACGCTCGAGGAGGTCGCGCTTCGCGGCGCAGTAGCCTGTCTCCTCGAGGGCCCGCGTGACGTCGAAGTGGTCGCCCCAGCAGGCGAGCTCCAGTCCCTGATAGCCGAACTCGCGGGCCTTGCGGGCCAGGTCTTCGAGCGGCATGTCGGCCCATTGACCGGTGAAGAGTGTGACGGGACGGGACATCGGCGGACTCCTGGGAATGCGCGAGGGATTCGCGGGGGTGGAAGCCCCGGGATTCTGCCAGATTTTCGGGCGGCCGAAAACCGCCGCCCGGCGGGCCAGCGAGCCGGTCACGCCCACCCGACACGCGGCCGGTCAGTTGCGGATGATGCGGCGGAGCAGCCACCAGCCCCACAGGGCGATCAACAGGTTGCCCGTCCAGACGGCGACGGGCGGCACGTCGCCACGCTTCGCCTGATCGACGCCGAGAATGAAAACCGGGTAGTAGACGATGAGGATGGGCAGAAAGCAGAGGAAGAAGCTCGTGAGGAAATCGGCGTTGCGCATGCGGATCGCCATCGGGGCGCCGACGAGCACGAAGCACATGCAGCTGAAGCCGTTGGCCCACCGCCGCCAGGGCTCCATGATGATCCGATTGAGGCGGTTCTGCTCCCACTTCATGTAGTCCCGCTCGCCATGCACGGCGGAGGGGCCGGTCAGTTCGAGGCGGCCGGTGAGGAGGGCGAGCGCCAGCTTGCCCGCCGCCAGCTGGTCGAGCTGGTCGACCCGCGCGGCGCTCTCCGCCCGGGCCACGTCGAACTCCGCCATGGCGAGATCGGACGGACTCGTAGTCGCGGTGCCCTTCCGGCTCACCGCGTCGATCGGCACCTCACGCACGATCTCGTCGGGGAACGACGCCTTCACGTCCCCCATGTGGAGCGTGCCGTTACGAAACGTCACGGTGAGCGTGCCGCCCGCGGCATTGGCCGACAGTTCCGCTTCGGCGGCGGAGACCGTGGCGGGCGTCTTTTCCGCGCCACTGGTGAAGGAGAGCGTCGGCCGGATCAGGCGCCGTCCATCCACCGCCTTGACGTTGATGGAGAGCTGTGGCGTGCTGTAGGACCGCTGCTGCCGGAGGCGGCCGTAGATGATCTGTTCAACGCTCTCGACCACGACGCGCCGGACGCCGTCGCGGCCCCAGGAGACGGCGACGTCGTTGAGCCACACGGAGAAGAAGCTCACGGCCATGGCCAGGCCTACCGCCGGCCAGATCACCGTCAGGGGCGAGATGCCGGCGGCCTTGAGGGCCGTGATCTCGTTGGTCGCCGACATCCGGCCGAACACGCTCGCGGCCGCGAAGAGCATCGTGCCGGGAACGGCGAACCGCATGGCCTCGGGCAGCACGTAGGGAACGAGCATGAGAATCTGCATCATGCCGAGGCCCTGCATCTGGGCCTCGCGGACGAGACCCACGATGAGCATGAACAGGGTGAGCGCCGCCAGGACGATGAGAAACACCTGGAGGAGCTCGAGCAGCACGTAGCGGGTGATGATCTTCATGGCGGCGGTGCCGGGGGCGGCACAAGAAGGTAGCCGTTCCCCGAGCTGGTCGGGCAGGCCGATTTGGGCGGAATTTCGCCGGTCAGCGGCTGCGGGCGGCCTCGACGGAGCGGGCGTAGGCCCCGATCGCCTCGGCGGCTGCGGTGATGGCCGCCGGAAAATCACCCCCCACGGACGCCTGCCGCGCCTCAGCGGCCTTCGCTCGTGCCGCCTGCCGCTCCTCGTCGTGGAGGCCGTCGGCGGCCGATTCGACGCTGGCGATGATCCCTTCCACGAGGTCGTGCGTCGGGCCGCAGGCGTAACTGCGATAGGGGCCCTTGCCCAGCCTGTCACCGGGAAGCAACTGGCGGCCGACCTGCGGCGGCGGAGCCAGGTACTGAATCATGGCGGCCACGACGGCCACGATGGCAGTCAGTGCAAGCGCGGCGCACAGGACCAAGCCGACGGCCCAGCGCCCGGGATCGCCGAGAGCCTGCGTGAGAAGCTGTCCGAGAAATCTGTCGTCGGCCATCAGCCCTTGCTTCGGCTGCAGGATCAAGGCCCCGAGTAGGCATCCGGCCGCGATGGCCAAGAGCCGCCACGGCACGGCGGCCGGGGTGTTCGCCGCTGGTGACGTCTCGCTCAGCGGCCAGGGCTCGTCCTGCGCCGATATCTTCGAGGCCTCCTTCTCGCTCGCCCGCGCCACGATCACCGTGACATTGTCGGGCGCACCCCGCACGAGCGCGAGACCCACGAGAGCGGCAGTGGCCTCCCGCGGCGGCAGGCTCGATGCCAAGAGGCCGATCTCCTCGTCGGCCACCTGGCCCGACAGCCCGTCGCTGCAGAGGATGAAGGTGTCATCGGCCTCCACGGGGAACGGCCCCTCGACATCGATCTCGACGTGCGGGTGCGGCCCCATCGACCGGGTGATGATGTTCTTGGGCGGGGTCGGCCGGTCGGTGGCCGGGTCGGCTTTGTGCAACTCCTCGAGTTCCCAGACCAGCGAGTGGTCCTTGGAGAGCTGTTCGATCCGTTCTCCCCGCACCCGGTAGGCCCTGCTGTCACCCACGTGGCCGACGAGCGCGCCACGGGGCACGATCACAAGCGCCGTGCATGTCGTGCCCATGCCCTTGAGATCGGCCGAACTCTCGCCGCGGTCATGGATCCTGGAGTTGGCATCCTCGATGCTCTTGTGGAGCGCGAACGGCGGCGAGCGGCTGGCGGCTTTCTCGTAGACGAGGGGCACCTGCTCGGCGGCGATCTGGCTGGCCATCTCGCCGGCGGCGTGGGCGCCCATGCCGTCGGCCACGAGGAACAGCCAGCCCCGTCGCCGGTACTGCTCCCGGCTCCAGGGCTCGAGCACGGCCTTCGCATCTTGGTTGTTGGCCCGCCGCCGGCCGATGTCGGTGCGGTCGCAAAACTCGAGGCTCATGCGGCTCTTCCAGACATCGACCCGGCCGAGATGCCGGCCCGTGAACCTGCGGAGTTTAGCCCCCCTGCGCGGCCCGGGCGATACGGATGGCCGGGCGGACGATCAATCGAGGCTGTCAGGGCCCCGGCTGATCTGGCGACGGGCCCGGTCGAGGGCTAGCCTTCGGGCCATGAACTGCCGGGAATATCGCCATCTTTCCAGGAATCCAGGCCGGCTCTGCAGGGCGGTCGCCGGCGCCGCGGTGCTCCTCGCGGCCGCCGGGTGCGTGCAGCGGCGGATGACGATTCGCAGCGATCCGCCGGGCGCGCTCGTCTACGTCGACGACTACCAGCTCGGCACCGCGCCCGTCTCGCACGACTTCGTCTACTACGGCACGCGGAAGATTCGCCTCGTCAAGGACGGCTACGAGACGCTCACGGTGCGCCAGCCTTTTCCGCTGCCGTGGTACCAGATCTTTCCGCTCGACTTCGTGACCGAGAATCTCTGGCCTTGGGAGATCCGCGACGAGCGTGTCGTGACCCTCTCCATGCAGCCGGCGGCTTCCACGCCGCCGGAGTCGGTCGTGGCCCGCGCCGAGCAGGCGCGGCTCGCCGCCGGCAGTCTGCCTCCGGTCGTGCCGGTGCAGGCGGTCGTGCCCCTGCCGCAGCCGCTGCCGCCACCGCAGCCGATTCCCGCGCCGCCGCCGGCGCTGCCGCCGCTCCAGCAGTTCGCGCCGGCGCCGCCTCCGCAGCCCGCTCCATTCGGGCAGCCGGGTCTCATCCTGCCGCCCGCGCAAAGTGCTCCGCCATCGCCCGATCCGTTCCAGGGCCTGCAGCCACCGCTCCAGAACGCCCCGGCCCAGGGCATCCCGAGCCTGGGCGTGCCATAATCCCGGCATGACCACGCCGCGCTCCGCCCTCGACGACCTGAAACTCGAGCGGCTGCAGCGGTTGCTCGCGGAGATCCTGCCGCGGAATGCGTTCTATGCGGTGAAGCTCCGGGATGTCGGTGGGAATGGCAGCGGCGGCGGAGCGATCGAGTCGCTCGTGGACCTTGCCGCGTGGCCCTGCACCTCCAAGGAAGAGCTCGTCGCCATGGCGGAGGCGGCCCGTCCCGCCAACCTGACGTGGCCTGTGGACCGCTACGTGCGGTTTCACCAGACGAGCGGCACGCACGGCCGGCCGCTGGCCGTCTTCGACACGGCCGCCGACTGGGCCTGGTGGATGGACTGTTGGCGAACGGTCTGCGAACGTGGCCGGGTCGGGCCTGGGGATCACGTCTTTGTCGCCGCGTCGTTCGGCCCGTATGCCGGCTTCTGGAGCGGCTTCGAGGCAGCGGTCGCAGCGGGGGCGCTGGCGATTCCCGGTGGCGGCCTTTCCAGCCTCGGCCGGATCGAGTTGCTCAAGCGAACCCAAGCCACCGTGCTGCTGGCCACGCCTAGTTATGCGCTCCATCTTGCGGAGGTCGCGGCTGATGCCCAGATCGACGCGGCCGCACTCTCCGTGCGGCTCGTGATCGTCGCCGGTGAGCCGGGCGGATCGATCCCGGCCGTGCGGCGACAGATCGCGGCGGCGTGGGGCGCGGACGTGCTCGACCATGCCGGGGCCACCGAGGTCGGGCCGTGGGGCGTGGGAGTGTTGGATGAGGATCCTGCCTTTGCCGCCAGAGGCGGTCCCGGGCTGCATGTCATCGAGCCCTGGTTTCACCCGGAGTTTCTCTCCGTGGAGACCGGCGGGCCGGCGGCCGCGGGAGAACTCGCCGAACTGGTGCTAACGACGCTCGGGCGGGCGGGCTGCCCCGTGATCCGCTACCGCACCGGCGACATCGTGAAGCCCCGCTGGCCGACCGCCGAGGAGATCACCGCCGGCGGCTGCCCGTGGGTCTGGCTGGATGGCGGCGTGCTCGGCCGCACCGACGACATGCTCGTGGTCCGTGGCGTGAACATCTTCCCGCGGGCGATCGACGAGATCGTGCGGAGCTTTCCTGAGATCGTGGAATACCGGCTCCAGGTGGCCGCGCGGGGCAGCCTCGATACGATGCACCTCGAGATCGAGGATCGGCTCGGCGATCCCGGCCGCGTCGCCCGCGAACTGCAGATGCGGCTCGGCCTACGGGTCGAGGTGCAGGCAGTGCCGCTCGGCAGCCTGCCGCGATTCGAGGGCAAGGGCCGCCGCATCCACGATCTTCGCCCCACCGGCAGGCAACCCACGTGAACGGAGATTCTCCCATGAGCAACGCCCCCGCCGCCATTCCCACGAGCATCGCCCGCGTAGCTGATTCCGCTGCCGTTCATCCGGGGGCGCGGGGAGCCATCGAAATCACGTGGAGTGACGGGGCTCGCTGCGCGTATTCGCCGCGGCTCTTGCGGGACGCCTGTCCCTGCGCGACCTGCCGCGAGAAGCGGGCGGTTCCGACGCCGGCCGCCAATCCCCTTCAGGTGCTGAGTCCGGCGGAGGTCGCGCCGCTGGCCGTCGTGGGGATGAAGCCGGTCGGGCAGTATGCCTACTCGATCGAGTTCTCCGACGGCCATTCCTCGGGCATCTACACGCTCGAGTACCTGCGGGAGCTGGGGGGCGGGGCGGATGTGTAGGTCGGTGTCTCCGACACCGACAATGCGGGCAGGCCGACTGGAACACTGGGCCGATCCATGGGCGCTGGGGCGGATTCCCAGTGTCGGAGACACTGGGCCACGTTGGGGAGCGTCACCCGAGGCCGCAGGCGGCGGCGTTGATTACGGCGGCGATGCGGGCGGCGTCGTGGCAGGCGTCTTCGCTCGTGCCGAGATGCAGCAGGCTCGCCTCGTGGTTCTTGATGCAGACCTCGCAGCCGGCCAGGGCGGCGCAGGCCAGGCTCATGAGCTCGAAGTCGGCCTTGCTCGTCGCCGGTTGGGCCATGCGGGTCATGCGGAGGCGGGGCGGGCGGGCCTCGTAGCTCTCCTTGCCGAGCATGTGGCGGAACCGATAGTAGACGGTGTTCATCGACATGAGGCCGGCGGCGGCCACCGCATCGGAGAGCACCGCGGCCGCCCCGTCGCCGAGGCCGGCGCGGAGGTCCGATTCGAGGGCCGTCACGAGCGCCGGGGACTTCACGAACCGGGCCGCGGCGAGGGCCACTCCGCCGGCCTGCGTCGGTGTGAGGTTTTCGCCGGCGAGCACGCTCGAGAGATTGAGGCGGGTGTCCTTGAATTCGTCGGGCAGCGTGTCGCGGAGGGCGTCGAGGGCCGGCGTGGCGAGGGACATGGCACGTCTTCCTGGGGGCGGACCGCGGGCAACGATCGCGGATGTGGCCAAATTGTAGCCGCTCGTTGAACCGAGGCGGGGGCGGATGCTACCTTCGGGAAATTTGTTTTTTCCGCCGCCAGTCCCCCATCACCCGACCTGTTCGGCCACCCAGCCTGTCCAACCCATGCCCCGACGCGACGACCTCCACACGATTCTCCTGATCGGCTCCGGGCCGATCGTCATCGGACAGGCCTGCGAGTTCGACTATTCCGGTACCCAGGCCTGCAAGGCCCTCCGCGAGGACGGCTACCGGGTGGTGCTCGTGAACTCGAACCCGGCCACGATCATGACCGATCCGGGCACGGCCGACCGGACCTACATCGAGCCGCTCACCTGGCAGATGCTCGAGAAGGTGATCGAGATCGAAAAGCCCGACGCCGTGCTCCCCACGCTCGGCGGCCAGACGGCGCTCAATCTCGCCATGGAGCTCGATCGCCGCGGCATCCTCGCGAAGCACGGCGTGGAGATGATCGGAGCGAAGGCCGAGGCCATCAAGCGGGGTGAGGACCGCGAGATCTTCAAGGCCACGATGCAGAAGATCGGTCTCGAAACCTGTCGGGGGCGGATCGTGCGGAGCCTGGCCGAAGCCCGCGAGGTGCTCGCCGAGATCGGCCTGCCCGCGGTCATCCGGCCGAGCTTCACCCTCGGCGGCTCCGGCTCGGGCGTGGCCTTCAACCGCGAGGAGTTCGACGCCAAGGTGCAGCGGGGCCTCGACCTCTCGCCGGTGAGCGAGGTGCTCGTCGAGGAATCGATCCTCGGCTGGAAGGAATTCGAGATGGAGGTGATGCGCGACGCCGACGACAACGCCGTCGTGATCTGCTCCATCGAGAACTTCGACCCCTGCGGCGTGCACACCGGCGACTCGATCACGGTCGCCCCCGCCATGACGCTCACCGACCGGCAGTACCAGCGGATGCGCGACGCCAGCTTCGCCGTGATCCGGGCGATCGGCGTGGAGACCGGCGGCTCCAACATCCAGTTCGCGGTCGAACCGCAGACCGGCCGCATGATCGTCATCGAGATGAACCCGCGGGTGAGCCGCTCGAGCGCCTTGGCGAGCAAGGCCACCGGCTTTCCGATCGCGAAGATCGCCGCCAAGCTCGCCGTGGGCTGGCGGCTCCACGAACTGCCCAACGACATCACCCGCAAGACGAAGGCCTGCTTCGAGCCCTCGATCGACTACGTGGTCGTGAAGGTGCCCCGCTTCGCCTTCGAGAAGTTCCCCGAGGCCGACAGTCGGCTGACCACGCAGATGAAGAGCGTCGGGGAGACGATGGCGATCGGCCGGACGTTCAAGGAGGCCTTCCAGAAGGCGCTCCGCGGCCTGGAGGTGGGCGCGTTCGGCTTCGGCTGCGACGGCAAGGACCTGTGGGGCACGGCGGCGGAGCCCTCGATCGACGAGATCCGGGCCCGGATCGCCACGCCCGATCCCGAGCGGGTCTGGCACCTGCGGTATGCCTTCAAGGCCGGCATGAGCGTCGAGGAGGTATACGAACTGACGGCCATCGACCGGTGGTTCCTCGATCAGCTGCAGCAGCTCGTGGAGCTCGAGAGCCTCCTCCGCACGGTCGCGGCCGGTGAGCCCGGCGGCCTGGCGGGAGTGGATGACACCCTGCTGCGGGCGGCCAAGCAGGCCGGCTTTTCCGACCGGCAGCTGGCCGTGATCTTCGGCACATCGGAGTGGGAGGTGCGCGACGAACGTCGGCGACGCGGGATCGTGGCGACGTTCAAGGCCGTCGACACCTGCGCTGCCGAGTTCGAGGCCGTCACCCCCTACTACTACTCGACCTGGGAGGCGGAAGGCGAGGTGCGGCCCAAGGAGCCGGGCCGCAAGCGGGTGATGATCCTCGGCGGCGGGCCGAACCGGATCGGGCAGGGCATCGAGTTCGACTACTGCTGCTGCCACGCGAGCTTCGCTCTCCGCGAGCTGGGCATCGAGAGCGTGATGGTCAACTCGAATCCCGAGACGGTCAGCACCGACTACGACACGAGCGACATGCTCTTCTTCGAGCCCCTCACCTGCGAGGACGTGCTCAACATCGCCGACGTCGTGCAGCCCGACGGCGTGATCGTGCAGCTCGGCGGGCAGACGCCGCTCAACCTGGCCCGGGCGCTCCATGCGGCCGGCCTGCCGATCATCGGCACGAGCGTCGACACGATCGAGATGGCGGAGGATCGGGAGAAGTTTCGCGATCTCCTCGACCGGCTGCAGCTCCGGCAGCCGGCCAGCGGCATCGCCCGGACGCTCGAGCAGGCCCGCCGCGAGGTGGCCCGGATCGGCTATCCGTCGCTCGTGCGGCCCAGTTTCGTGCTCGGCGGACGGGCGATGGAGATCTGCTACGACCAGCCGCAGTTCGAGCGGTACGTGGCCGAGGCTTTCGCCGTGGCCCAGGGGCAGCCGGTGCTCATCGACCGCTTCCTGGAAGACGCGATCGAGGTCGACGTCGACTGCATCTGTGACGGCCGCGACGTGATCGTGGCGGGAGTGATGGAGCATATCGAGGAGGCCGGCGTGCATTCGGGCGACTCGGCCTGCTGCATTCCACCGCACAGTCTGTCGGAGGAGATGATCGCGGAGATCAAGGCGGCCGCCACGTCACTCGCGAAGAGCCTCGGTGTCGTCGGCCTCATGAACGTGCAGTTCGCCGTGAAGAAGGAGGCGAACGCCGACGGGAGCAGCGGACAGTCGCTCTACGTGATCGAGGTCAATCCCCGTGCGAGCCGCACCGTGCCCTTCGTGGCCAAGGCCACGGGCCTGCCGGTGGCGAAGGTGGCCGTGAAGGTGATGGCCGACCAGCTCGTCGGCGGCATGAGCCTCGCGGAGCAGGGGATCCTCGTCGATCCGGTGCCCGCGCACGTGAGCGTGAAGGAGAGCGTGTTTCCGTTCGTGAAGTTCGCCGGCGTCGACATCGCCCTGGGGCCGGAGATGCGGAGCACCGGCGAGGTGATGGGCGTGAGCGACACGTTCGCGATCGCGTTCGCGAAGAGCCAGGTGGCCGCGGGGATTCTGCTGCCGGAGCAGGGGCGAATCTTCCTGAGCGTGGCCAGCCCGCAGGCGAAGGCGCAGATCGTGGGCCTCGCCCGGCGTCTGGTCGCGCTCGGCTTCGAGTTGATTGCGACCTCCGGCACCGCCCGGGCGCTCGCCGAGGCGGGCATCACGGTGGAGGTCGTGAAGAAGCTACAGGAGGGGCATCCGAATCTCATCGATCATCTCATCGACGGCCGCGTGCAGCTCATCTTCAACACGCCCCGGGGCAAGGGGGCCCGCACCGACGAGGGGCGGATCCGCGCGGCGAGTGTGCTCTACGGCGTGCCCTGCATCACGACGCTGCCGGCTGCGGAGGCCTGCGTGCGGGCGATGGAGGGGATGCGGACGGAGCCGGTCGGAGTCCAGCCGATCCAGGATCGCTTGGCGGAAACGGCCATTGCCGCCGCAGCAGCCCGCCGGTGACGCCGCTCGGAGGTCGGTCCCTTCGTGACCGATGTAGCCCCGTGTCTCCGACACGGGGAATCCACCTCGGCATCCACCGGTCGGCCCAGCTCTCGGCGGCGAAGAGAACCTCTCGCGTTGAAAGGCGGATTCCGCCGCGGTGCACGGTATCATCGGTGATCGATCGCGTTCAAAGAGGCTGTTTCTGACGGGCATGGGCCCTGACGGGCAGGGCCGCAAGCGAACCATGCATGATGGACCCCGTGCGCCACGTTCCCGTTTCATTCCCGCAGATTCCCCCGTGCCCGCGGCCGTTGCCCGCGCCGACGCCCGACGAGCCGCCACGGCTGACCGCGCGGACGCTCGAGGGCCTGGAGTGGATCCTCGCCCGTGAACTCGAGGCAATCGGAGCCCGCGACCTGCGGATCGGCCGCCGGACCGTGGAATTCTCCGCGGTGGCCGGCGCCGAGAAGGAAACGCTCTACCGCGCCGTGCTCGAGAGCCGGGTGGCGATCCGCGTGCTCGAGCCGCTCGGGCGGTTTCGGGTCACGTCGCCCGAGGAGCTTTCCTGCGCGCTCGAGAATGTGGACTGGACGGAGCAGCTCAAGGTCTCCGACACGCTTCGCGTCGATGCCGTGGTGCACGACACGTTCACCACGCACTCGCTCTACGCCGCCCAACTCGTGAAGGACGCCGTCGTCGATCAGCTCCGGACGCCGAGCGGCCGGCGGCCGGGCGTACAGCTCCGCGGGGCGACGCTGCGGCTCGCGCTCCATCTCGTCGGCGACGTGGCGACGATCTTCCGGGATGCCGCCGGCCGATCGCTGCACCAGCGGGGCTGGCGCATGGGCGAGGTGGAGGCGCCGCTGTCCGAGGTGCTCGCCGCCGGCATCCTGGCGATCGCCGGCTGGCGGCCGGGGGAACCGCTGCTCGACCCGATGTGCGGTTCGGGCACGCTCGTGATCGAGGCGGCCACCGCCGCCGCCGGCATGGCCCCGGGGCTGTGGCGGGCCCGCCGTCAGGGGCACGGGTTTCACCGCTTCCGCGACCATGACCGGGCGCTCGCTGCACGGCTGCTCGCAGATCTCGAGGCCCGCATCCGCGAGCCGTCCGGCTCGTTCCACGCGAGCGATCTCGATCCGGCCGCGGTCGGCGCCGCCCGGGCCTGCGCCGCGGCGGCCGGCGTGGCCGGGCAGGTCGTGATCGAGGAACGACACTTCGAGGACGTGCGGCCGGGGCCGAACGCCGGGCTCGTCGTCACGAACCCGCCCTACGGCGAGCGGCTGCCGCTGCCCCGGGCCGGCGCCTTGTTCCGCCGGCTCGGCGACTGGCTCGTGCACCACTGCGGCGGCTGGCGGGCCGCGATCCTCGCCGCCGACACGCCCGCCACGAAGCAGCTCGGCCTGCGAACGGCGCGGCGGTTGCCGCTCAGGAACGGCCCGATCGCGTGCACGCTCTTGGAGGTCGAGATCCGGCAGCGGGAGGCGCCGCCGGAGGGCGGACGTGGCCGCACGACGGCCGACCAGATCGGCGACTTTCGCCGGCGGCTGGCAAAACGCTTTAAGCATCTTGCCAAGTGGGCCCGCCGCCAGGAGACCGACGCGTTCCGCATCTACGACCGCGACATCCCCGAGATCCCCCTCGTCATCGACTGGTATGCCGGCTGGCTCCATGCCGCGGAGTACGAGCGGCCGCACGAGCGGACGGAGATCGAGCACGATGTGTGGCTCGACCGCATGATCGAGGCGGCGGCGCTCGAGCTGGGCGTGCCGTCATCGCGGACGTTCCTCAAGATGCGAAAGCGGCAGCGGGCGGGGGGGCAGTATGAGAAGGTCGACGATCGGCAGGCGGTGCTCACGGTGCAGGAGGCGGGGCTGCGGTTCGAGGTGAACCTCTCCGACTACCTCGACACCGGCCTGTTTCTCGACCACCGCACGACCCGGGCCCTCGTGCGGAAGGAGTCCGCCGGCAAGCGGGTACTCAATCTCTTCTGCTACACCGGTAGCTTTTCCGTCGCGGCCGCCGCCGGCGGCGCCGCCGCGACCACGAGCGTCGACCTCTCCAACACCTACCTCGACTGGACCCGCACGAACCTCGCCGCCAACGGCTTCAAGGACGCGGGCCGGCACCGCACGGTGCGGGACGAGTCCCGGGCGTTCCTGGAGCATCGGGCCCGCCGTGGCGAGGAGCCGTTCGACCTGGTCGTGGTCGATCCGCCGACGTTCTCCCGCTCGGCGAAGAGCGCCACGCCGTGGGACGTGCAGCAGGATCACGCGGCGCTCCTGGCCCTCGTGGGCACGAACCTCGCGCCCGGCGGCGTCGTCTTCTTCTCGACGAACTTCCGTCGGTTCAAGCTGGCCGAGACGGAACTCGCCCTCCGGTACACGATCCGGGAGATCACGCGGCAGACGATCCCCGAGGACTTCCGTGACCAGCGACCGCACCGTGCCTGGCGGCTGATCAGAGGAGCAGGAGAATCGTGAGACGATCGCGAAGGGCTGCCCGAGCCGTCAGGTCACCTGGAGTGACTTCTGCTCGATGACCGTGAGCAGCTCGTCCCAGCTCTTCACGAAGGCTGCCGCACCCTGCGTCTGGAGCTCGGCCCCGAGGGACTCGAGATCGATGCCCGCTGCCGTGATCGCGGCGAGCGTGGCCTCGGCGTCGCCGCCGTCGGCCGGCACCGGAGCATCGATCGTGCCGTGGTCGGCGAACGCCAGGAGCGTCGCCTCCGGCATCGTGTTGACCGTGTGGGGCGCCGCGAGGTCGCGGACGTAGAGGTGGTCGCAGAGGGCCGGATCCTTCGTGCCCGTGCTCGCCCAGAGGAGCCGCTGGGGAAGGGCTCCGAAATTGGCCAGCCGCTGGCAGCGGTCGGAGGCGAGCAGCCGGCGGTAGGCCGCGTAGCAGCGGCGGCCGATCGCGATGCCCAGCCGGTTCGCGAGCGCCGGCGGCAGCTTCGCAGCCGTGGCGGCATCCCACCGGCTGATGAAGAGCGAGGCCACGGAGCAGACCCGCGGATCGAGTCCGGCGGCGACCCGCCGCTCGATGCCCTTGAGAAAAGCGTCGGCCGCCGCGAGGTATTGCGCGCAGGTGAAGAGAAGCGTCACGTTCACCGGCACCCCGGCGAAGATCGCCTCCTCGATCGCCGGCAGCCCGGCGGGCGTGCCCGGAATCTTGATGAACAGGTTGGGCCGCGCGGCCCGGGCATGGAGATCGCGGGCCGCGGCGAGCGTGCCGGCCGTGTCGTAGGCGAGGTGCGGCGAGACCTCGAGCGACACCCAGCCGTCGACGCCGCCGCTCCGGTCGTGAACCGGCCGAAACAGATCGGCCGCCCGCGCGAGATCCTCGATCGCCAGCTCGAAGAACAACCGCTCGCCCTTCCGGCCCTGGGACACCTTGGCGGCGATCGCCTCGTCGTAGAAGGAGGTCGCCTTGACGGCGACGTTGTAGATCGACGGATTGCTCGTGAGGCCGGTGACCGACAGGTCACGGACGTAGCGGGCGAGCGTGCCGTCGTCGAGTATGCCGCGGGTGATGTTGTCGAGCCAGAGGCTCTCGCCGAGGTCGTGAAGCAGGGCAGTCGGACGGGACATGGGTGATCTCCAGGCTGTTCAATTCTGTTCAATTCATAAAATCTATTCCGGGTCGCGGCCGGCGACGAGGTCGAGGATCGCGGCGCCAAAGTCGGCGAGCCGTTTCTCGCCGATGCCGCGGCAGCGGAGCAGGGCGGCCGGTGACGTGGGCCGCTCCCGGGCGATCGCCCGGAGAGCCTTGTCGTCGAAGATCGTCCAGGCCGGCTTGCCGCGTTCCTCGGCCACCCGCCGCCGCCAGCCGCGCAGCCGCTCGAACAGGCCGCGATCGACGCCCTCCCAGTCGTCGGCGTCGGCCTTCGTGGCCCGGGCCCGCCCTGCCTTCGGTTCGAGGAGCACCACCTGCCGGGTGCCACGGAGCACTTCCCACGACCGCTTGTTGAGGACGACCACCGGCCGGTCGCCGCCGGTCCGGGCGAGCAGTTCCTGGTCGAGCAGCTGGTGCACGAGGTTTTCCAGCGCCCGCTGGTCGGTGTCGGACAGCAGGCCGAACGTCGAGAGGCGGTCGTGGCGGTGGCGGATGACGCCCTCGGTCTTCGCCCCCCGCAGCACCTCGCAGACATGCCGCACACCGAATCGTTCTCCTGCCCGCGCGACACACGAGATGATCTTCTGGGCCGTCACCGTCGCGTCGGCCAGGCTTTCCGTCTCACCCAAGCAGACGTCGCAAGCCCCGCAGTCGATCGCCGCATACGCCTGCCCGAAATATTCCGAGAGCGCCGCATGCCGGCAGCGGGCCGCCTGGGCGTACCGCCGCATGGCATGGAGGTGCTCGACCTGCGAGGCGATGAGCGCCTCCTGTTCGTCGGGCTCGAGCTCCGACTCGGCGGCGCTCTTCCGCACGAGTGATTCCCAGCTGAAGACGTCGGCCGACGAGTAGAGCAGCACGCACTCCGCGGCCAGGCCGTCGCGGCCGGCGCGGCCCGTCTCCTGCTGGTAGGCCTCGAGACTCTTGGGAAGCGACGTGTGGAGCACGAGCCGGACATCCGACCGGTCGATGCCCATGCCGAAGGCCACCGTGGCCACGACCACGTCGATCGTTTCCCGCGCGAAGGCCTCCTGGGTGCGGTGCCGCTCCTTGGCGTCGAGGCCGGCGTGGTAGGGACGCGCGAGGAGGCCCTCGGCGGCGAGCCGGGCCGCGAGCTGCTCGGTTTCCCGCCGCGAGATGCAGTAGACGATCGAGGCCTCGCCGCGATGGCGGCCCAGCACCTCGAGCACCTGGGGGATGCGATCGGTGCGGGGTACGACGCGATAGACGAGATTGGGCCGGTCGAACGTGCCTACGAGCACGGCCGGGTCGCGGAGCCCCAGTTGCGTCGCGATGTCGTCGCGGACCCGCGGCGTGGCCGTGGCGGTGAACGCGTGGATGCTGGCGGCGGGGAACCGCTCGCGGAGCAGGGCCAGCTGGCGATATTCGGGGCGAAAATCATGCCCCCACTGGCTGATGCAGTGGGCCTCGTCGATGGCGAACCGCCGCACGCCGACCCGGGCCAGCAGGTCGAGGAGGCTCGTGTTGACGAGCCGTTCGGGGGCCGTGAAGAGCAGCCGCACCTCGCCGGCCGCGACCCGCTCACGAATCCGATTCCGCTCCTCCTGCGACACCGCGCCGTGCAGGGCGGCGGCTGGATAGCCGATCGCCTCCAGGGAATCGACCTGATCCTTCATGAGGGCGACCAAGGGCGAGATCACCACGTCGGTCGACTCGCTGACGAGCGGCGGCAACTGATAGCAAAGGCTCTTGCCGCCGCCGGTGGGCATCACGACGAGCGAGTCGCGGCCGGCGAGGGCGGCGGCGATCGCCTCCTCCTGGAGGGGACGGAGCCGGTCGAAGCCCCACCAGGTGGCGAGGATGTCGCCGATCCGCCCGGCGGGGGCCTGACTCGCAGCCTGCCCAGCGACGGTCGGTTGATCGACGGTCGTGTCGAACGGGGAAGGATGCGGCGGTGGGGCAGTGTCGGCCGGTCTTGGCACGGGGCACCTGCGGCGGGGAATCCGGGAGCGTCAGGATAGCAGGTCTGCATGGTAGGTCTGGGGCCGGGAAATCCGGCTTGTTTCGCCTGCGGGAGGCTGAGAGAGTCCGGCGGCGATTCGACTGTTCTTTCCTGTGCGCTGCGGCATTCACTGCGGCCTGTCATTGCGGTCCATGCATCCCACGCCGGTTTCCCTCACCGTTGCGGCCTTCGTCGCCTGCCTCGCATTCGCGGGGGGCGTCTGCGGCCACGATTCGCCGGTGTTCGGAGCAGACGACGTGTCGCTCTGGTCGCCGACCGACCTCGAGACCGTCGATCGGCTACAGCCGTCGTCGGTGAAGCGCTCGCTGACGGACCGCGTTTTTCCGACCACGGTGACGCCGGTGCAATTCACGGCGGATCTTGCCGACCCGTCTTGGAGCGACCCGGTCCATCCCCTGCCACCCCTGAGTCGTGAGGCCTGGGTGGAGCCTGCGGCAGAGCAGCCTCCCTGGGCAGGCCATCGGTTTCCCCGCATCTCGCGGACGGGCTTCAAGATCATGCACGACTACGGCAACTTCTATTGCCCGGAGAATCTCGTCTGCCTCACCGCCGCGTTCGGGGCCGGCGCGATCATGGCCAATACCGGCTTCGACACGACCATGCAGACCGCCTGGCAGGAGGGGGTGAAGCCCACGGGACTGGGCACGTTCTTCTCGGGCTGCAACGACATCGGCGACGGGTGGTATGCATTGCCGATCTTCGGCACGGCCGCCGTGGCGGGCCTCGTCTTCGAGGCGAATCCCGTCGGCGACATCGTCGGGGAATGGGGAGCCCGTTCGCTGCGGATGTTCGTCGTGGGCGCACCGCCGCTCTATGCGCTGCAATGGGCCACCGGAGCGTCACGGCCCGACGAGACCTCGGCGGGCAGCGACTGGAAGCCGTTCACCGACAGCAACGGCGTCAGCGGTCATGCCTTCGTCGGCGCGATCCCGTTTCTGGCCGCGGCCGACATGGTGGAGAGCCCGCTGCTCAAGGGTACGCTCTACGTCTGCTCGACGTTCGTCGGATTCGCACGCATGAACGAAAATGCCCACTACCCGTCGCAGGTGTTTCTGGGCTGGTATCTGGCCTGGGCCAGCGCCCGGGCGGTGGATGCCACGGAGATGCAATTCGCCGGCTTCGAGTTGAGCGTTGTTCCGCTCCCCATCGCCGACCTCGGCGGCATGGCGGTCGAAACCAGGTGGTGAACGGCGGCTCCGGCACTGGGACAGCGTGCACCATGCCGATGCCACTCGATTCAATATGGTCGGCGGCAGGGGGTCAGCGGCCGGGCGGCGTCAGCGGACGGGGCCTCACGCCGACGGCCGGACCGACCATCGGACGTGGTGCCGGCGGAAAGGCTCGGCCCAACGATGGCTGACTCAGGGACGGCCCCGATCCCACAGGCAGCACGCTTCCGGTCTGCACTGCTCCTGAGGGCACTGCTCCTGAAGGCACCGCGACGCCGATCTGCTGATCCATCGGTTGGACGAGCAGGGGAAGCGACTCCCGAAGCCGAGGAAGCGGCTCCCGGATGCCGGACAGGCCGCTCACATCCATCACTGCGGATGGGGCCGGCTTCACCCGTGGCCGGGCTACGCTCGGATCGAATCCGCGCGGTTCCCGCCGTTCAGGCAGTCCCGCAGCGAAATTTCCATCATGATCGTGCCGTGAGAGACCACCAGACATGCCACGCCCCGCAGGCGGACCGTAGGCAAGGCGATCGTAGGCGAGACCGTCGAACTGGGCCGCTTCCAGGCCGACGCCCAGGCTGCCCACCCGAAGAGGTGCCGGCGAATCAACGAGCCCGATGAGCTGGGCGGATGCCTCGCCGCCGGCATGGGGGAAGAAGCCGAGTATGAGGAGCAAGATCACTCCAGGCGCACATGCGGAACGCATCACCAAACGGCAGACAGCAAAACGGCAGACAGCCGAACGGTAGACAGCGTCAGTCGTCAATGACATGAGAAGTGCTTCCTTGGAGTGAATCATTGCGCTGATCATGACCAGAACGATCCTGTGTTGGGCCTGAAATTGCCTTGGGGGCCGAGATTGCCTTGGGGGATCGCGCCGCCCGAATGACATCCAAGGTCACCGGACGCACGAGATACCCGGAAACGCCCGACACGAGCGCCCGCTGTTCATCTTCCAGGCAGTACGCATCGGAGACGATGAACACGCCGGAATGAGTGGTGAGTGCGGCGCGACCGCGGGTCACGTCTCCCAAGGAAACACGGGCTCCTGACCGCAGCGGATCGACCGCCGATTGCAGGACATGGGGCGACAGCATCTCGAGCAAATCAAAGCCCGACATGTCGTCCAGTTCCTTGGCGAGGAGCCAGGCATCCGCCCGGTATCGCCGGGCGAGCCGGACAGCCGACTGTCCGCTCACGCAAAAGTGAAGGCCGATCTGGCCGGTCTGAGCCGCTGCGACGAAGTCGTCGTAGCGATCGAACGTCGAGTCGACGATGACGATCTGGAGAGGCTGCGAGACCATCTGCTGCGAGACCATCTGCTGCGAGTGATGAGTCATGGTGGAAGGCGTGTCCGACGAAGAGACATCAGTCACAATCAACGGCTAGCGACCACGCCAGGCCGCAGGAACGAAGGGCGAACACCGACCACGGGTCCAGCGAGCGGACGCAGGGAGGCCGACGACGCCTTGATCGACGGAGTGTCGGCAGCCAGGCCGCCGACGAGCAGCGGAAATACCGCCCGGGACAGCGGCAAGAGGTCGGATGTGAAGGCAGACGAGGCCAGTTCGGCCTGGTTGCTGTCAGCGATCCGCCGCAGGGCCGGTCGGATGGCGCTCAAGGACATCGCGTCGGCCATCGATGACGCGTCCGCCATCAACGAACCAGTCGCTTGGCGAACGATCGTCCGGCTGTTCGCCACCTGCATCTCCATCGGCGCCCGAGAGATGGCCAGGGCACGATCGGCCGCATCGATGTCCAGGGCGCTGACGTCGATAAGACCCGACGTGAGCGACGTCGAAATCAGCGTCTGCAGTTCATCGGCAGCCGCCGGACGGCAGGCCAGCAGGCAGGCAGCGAGCGACACGATGAGGCTGATCCCACGACCACGGCGGGAAGCGAGCGTGTTGAAACCGGTAGACATGGCGGTGGCTCTCTGTGCAAGAAAAGAAAAGAACGAAAAAGAGACGGGAAAAACCTGTTCAGCCCATGGCGAGAACGACGATGGCAATCACGGCAGCCCCAACGCCGATGGGCAGCGTGACATAGGGACGACCACGAAACTCGGCGGACAGCTTCTGCGACCGCTCTTCCAGGCTGAGGTCGAGCAACGACTCCAGATCGGCCAGGCTGATCGGATGCGACATCACCGTGTCGGCGCCAACGGCTGCGGCATCGGACTCTGCGATCGCCCAATGGCGGCCACCGGGCTGAGCCGTCTCGACGATCGCCACGCGACCACCCACTCCGTCGGAAGCCTCATCCTGTTCTCCGCCGGTCTGCTCGACCTTCAGAAGTTGCACGAGATCATGGCCCGACATGTCATCAAGCTCGGCTGCGATCAGCCAGGCATCGACGTCGAGCCGACGCGCCAGCTTGAGGGCATTGCTGCCGCTCGACCGGAAGTGGAGGCCGATTCGGCCGAGGCGGGCGCTCGCCGCCAGCGACTTGTACGCGTCGAACTGCGGATCGACCACGACCACGTTGGGAACCGAACGATCTTCCAAAGAAGAGAACTTCCTCTTCGGAGATGCTGTGACCGAGAGACTCATGAGCCACTCCCTTCAATGGACGAAACGCCAGAACGTGAAATGTCGAACGCACCAAGCCGCCCACCTGATGCCGAATTGCCGCGGACGAGATCGAGGGGCACCGGACGCACGAGATACCCGGCCACGCCGGACGAAAGGGCTCGAAGCTCTTCCTCGGGACGGTAGGAATTCGCCACGAGGAACACCCCTGCCGGAGTGATATCTCCGATCCGGTCGAGCGAGATCCGGGCGCCCGACCGCAGGGGGTCGACATCACCCTGCCCAACCTGGTCTGCCATCGCTGCGATCAAGTCGAATCCCGACATGTCAGGCAAATCGACGGCCACCAGCCAGATGTCCGCCCGGAATCGCCGGGCGAGCCGCATCGCCGACCGGCCATCCACGCAGAAATGCAGCCCGAGGTCACCACCCTGAGCCGCCGCCACGAACTCGCCGTACGAATCGCAGGCCGGATCGACGATCACGACCTCTCGGATCGCAGTTCGCGGTTCCGATCGCAGTGCTTCAGTTTCAGGATGCATAGGACACTCTCAATTGCGAGATCACAAGGATGAAACGGCGGCAATCACCGCCACGACGGCAAGCATCAAGCCCACGAACAGGGACGACAGCGACTGGCCAAACCCTGCATCGCGGGAACAAGAAGAGCGGGACAGCACGGTGAGAATCCTTTTTCGTCAGACGAGGGACACGATGGAAAGAAACACGGCGATGGGAACAACACAGAGCAACAAGTCAGTGCGGGTCAACGAGCGATGCACACCCGTTCCGCACGCCGCCACAGACCGGCTCACGGCCAGTCCGGTGGCATAGGATCCGCGGTTCATGAGCGAACTCCTCTCAAGGGCAAACAAGTAGGTCACCAGCCAAAGCAGGCGCCGAAGGAACCGACCGACCGATTCATCGCCCCGCCAACAAACCGACGGGCCTGACAACCGGCCGGCTGGGTTCCTCGCGGAAGCCCGACCTTGCACAGAGTCAGTTGCATTCGGCGTGCCAAAGTCATGGCACGCTCGGAAAAAAGAGGTGAGGCTTGGTCCGAAAGGGGAGGAAAACCGTGTATTTCCCTGGTAATAAATGGTTTCCGTGGCTCGGCAACGCGTTCTTCATGAACGGTCGGATTGGGTTAGCCAGAACGGTGACTGGAGCGATTCGCTCCAGTCACCTGGTCGCCAGCGACCAGGGGTGGAGCGATTTGCCCCAGGGGGTGGGGCAAATCGCCCCACCTATCTAAGGGGGTGGTTGGCCGAGGGGCCCCTCGCAAGATGGGGCTTCTGCGGGGCGAGTGCAGGGGCCGCTAGTCGGCGAGTGCCTGACCGACCAGAAGCGGATCGATGCCCGCCACCAGTTCGACGTGGCCGAGCCGGTCGGGCAGCACGAACCGCAGCCGCCCGCCGATCGATTTCTTATCCCGGGCCATGATGGCCACGAGCGCCGCTGCCTCGAGTGGGCCGAGCGTCGCCAACGAAATCGGCAGCCCCAGCGTTTCCAGGAGACGGTCCTGGCGGGAGACCAGGTCCTGGGGAATGCGACCCAGGCGGCAGGCCAGGCGGGCGGCCCTGGCCATGCCGATCGCCACCGCCTCGCCGTGGAGCAGCGTGCCGTAGCCCGCCGCCGTCTCCAAGGCATGGGCGAAGGTGTGGCCGTAGTTGAGGGCAGCCCGCAAGCCGCTGATTTCCCGCTCATCCTGTTCGACGACGGCCGCCTTGAGGGCCACCGAGCGCTCGACCGCATGTTCAACGGCACCCGCTTCCCGGGCCAGCAGCGACCCGGCCGCAGCCTCGAGCCAGGCGAAGAAGTCGGCGTCGAAGATCATTCCGTATTTCACGATTTCGGCCAGGCCGCTCACGTATTCACGCGCCGGGAGCGTCGCCAGGGTGTCGATGTCGGCGAAGACTCCGCGCGGCTGCCAGAACGCTCCGACCAGGTTTTTCCCGGCGGGAAGATTGATTCCGGTCTTTCCACCGATGGCACTATCGACTTGCGCGACGAGCGTGGTCGGGACCTGCCAGACCGCCAGGCCCCTGGCAAAGGTGGCGGCCACGAAGCCTGCCAAATCCCCCGTCACGCCGCCACCCACGGCGATCACATGGGTATCGCGGTCGACGGCCGCCGCCGCGCAGGCATCCCACAGGCGAGACGCTCCGACGATCGACTTGGAGGACTCGCCGCTGGGAACGTCATGAAACAGCGGCTCGATGCCCACCGCGTGGAAGGATGCCGCCACCTGCCGTCCGTGGGTGGCAGCCACAGCCACGTCGCAAATGATGACGGCCCGCCGACCACCCGAGGCGGCCACCGCTGGCCCGACGGAGGAGAGCAGGCCCCGCCCGCAGACGATGTCATACGAGCGATCGTCAGCCCTGGAACTCGCCCCGGGCAGGCGCACGCGGATGATAGCCACGGTCAGGCCACACTCACGCGGTCGAGATCGGCGGGTGTCACGGTGATCACCCGGGCAAAACCGGTGTGCTGCCGGACGTAGTCCAGCTCCGCAGCCTCCTGGGGCTGCGTGTGCAAAAGTGCCTCCACCCGCTGCTTGTCGGCAGGGGACCAGTCTTCATAGGCGTCGGGCCACAGGGTGTGCTGTTCGACGACCAGGGCTTCACGGTAGGGATCGAAGGCGTTGGGCATCGGGCGTGGATCTTGTAAGGGGATCTTGGATAATCGGCTTGGAGTATACAGTGGGTTTGAGCATCGGATGAGGCAACGCCCGTGACCACCGCCAGCCCCCCCAGCTTTGATTCCGGCGATGCTTCTCGTGCGGCCATGGTTTCGAGACCGGCTGCTCCGGCGCGGCCCGGGAGCCGGCTCGTCCTCGGCATGCTCGCCGTCGGCCTGCTGCTGGCCCTGTTCGCCGTCTGGTTCCAGTGGCGGCAGACCCGGCGCTGCCTCGACTTCTACGGGCCGCTGGCGGCGCGGCACATTCAGTCGGCCCCCCGCGTCGAACTCTGGGAACTCGACGGTCGTCCCGACACGCCCGGGCGGCGGATCGACATCACGTCGGCCCGGGGTCTCGTGCACCTCCGTCGCGGCCTGGTGGAGGACGCGAATTTCACATGGCCGGCGCTCCTGGGGCCGGCAACTCTGGGGCCGGCAACTCTGGGGCCGGCAACTCTGGGGCCGGCAACTCTGGGGCCGGCAACGGATGATGCGATCGCTGGACGGGAACCGAGGGCGGACGATGCGGCCGCGGGAGGGCCGGCCTGGGATGTGGCCCTGGCGTTTTTCGAATCCGACGCCGCCACCGAGCCCGGCACGCTCCTGCTCATTGATTTCGCCCGGTCCCCGGACCGGGGCGGTCGCCTCGCGGTCGCGGGTCGTCCGGAGGCGGCGGGCCTCGGGCGGTTGCAGCGGGGCCTGTGGCAGTGGCTCGAGGCGACGCGGCGTGAAGCAGCGCGGCTCGAGGCCCGCTAAACCCCGAGGAAAATGGGGTTTGGTGTCGTGGTGGGGAAGCCTACCTTCTCCGCTCTCCCCGAGGCCCCTCCCAGCAGGAACTTCCCATGCGTTCGATCGCTGTTGCCAATCAAAAGGGAGGCGTGGGCAAGACCACGACAGCGGTCAACCTGGCCGTCGGTCTGGCCCGTACCGGGCAGCGTGTCTGCCTCGTCGATCTCGATCCTCAGGCCCACGCGACGTTGCACGTTGGCATCACGCCAGGGGCCCATTCGCTCTCGGCCTTTGACGTGCTCACGGCGGGACAGCCGCTGGCGGCCGCCTGCATCCCCGCGGCTAACAATCTCTGGGTGGTGCCGTCGCACATCGACCTGTCGGCCGTGGAGATGGCGCTTGCCGGGACAGCCGGTCGGGAGGCGATCCTGCGGCAGCGGATCGCGGCTGACCCACGGTGCTCGGGGCAGCCGGCCGCTGACGACGCCTTCGATTACATGGTGGTCGATTGCCCTCCGTCGCTCGGCCTCTTGTCGTTGAATGCCCTGGCGGCCGTCGGTGAGGTGCTTCTGCCCTTGCAGCCGCACTTCCTGGCTCTCCACGGGCTCAGCAAACTTCTGGAGACGATCGAGCTGGTCGCGGACCACGTGAATCCGCGGCTTCGGCTGCTCGGGGTCGTGCTCTGCATGTTCGAGGCCGGGACACGTCTGGCCGGAGAAATCGGCCGGGATGTCGGGGGGTTTCTGGCCGCAAGCAGTCAGGCGCATCCCGCGTGGCGGGAGGCCCGGCTGTTCGAAACCCGCATCCGTCGCAACATCCGTCTGGCGGAGTCGCCGAGTTTCGGGCAGTCGATTTTCGACTATGCGCCCGATTCGCATGGGGCAGCCGACTACCTGGCGCTGGCCGAGGAAGTCGAGCGGGAGGGTCAGGCGGCGGCGGGCGGGGAGCCCGCGAGCCGGCTCGTTGCCTGAGGCATAGTTGCCTGAGGAATCGCAGCCTGCTCCGGACCGTAGAGTTCAGGCATCCACCAGTAGCGAGACGCACTGGGATCCATGCCGGTCAGAATCCCGGTGGCGTCGAAATCCTCGGCTGCCATGAGGGGCCGACCCGACGGTGCGGCACCCACACCTGCCTGCGTCCCTGACGTCACGGCATACCTTCCAGCCTGGCTGGCAGACGCGGGCATCGGCAGCATGAGGGGGTTTTTCTTCAGCATGTGCGTTGTGGGGCCCGAATGCTTTCAGCAGCAGGCGTGTAGCAGGATGCCACCAGCCGACCAAGGCGAACGTTTTGACCAAGCCGCACGTTCTCAGCACCGGAGTGCGCCGGAGGTGCGTTCGCTTGGGCTGCCTTCGCTCATTTCGGCCAGGGGTCGCGTCCCGAACCAACAACGTTTCCAGGAAGCGACTCCTCCGAAATAATGGCCTGGGAAGGATGGGCAATCAAGTGAATCTGGGAAGTTTTTGCTGGATCATGGCTTTTTTAGGCAATTTCCCGATTCCTGTATGCTCCGGAGAGTGGAGGGATTGATGCAGGGATTGGTGCAAAGCATGAATGATTTCGCCCTGGGAAAACTGGCCTCCGGGAACGGATCGCTGAGGATCGGGGGAGCCGTGCCCCTGCCGTGCAGACGTCGGCTTGTGTGCCGGTCCGTGCTGGCGGCGGGCCTGCTCGCCATCGCGCTCTCGGCCGCCGTCGCATCGGCTGCCGAAGGATTTCGGCCGCTCGCCCCGGGAGTGCTCACGGTCATCGCCCCCTTCACATCGGCTGCCGATACGGTCGTGCGGGGTGACATCACGGAGATCACCGTCGGCTACGCGAACCTCGCCTGGAAGCCCAGGCAGGCGGCGGTGGGAACGACGTTCGTTGCACGGGCTCGGGATCTCGAGTACCCCCGCGACATCTGGTGCCTCGAATTCGCCTTCAAACCGCCGCGAACGATCGAGATCGACGTGCCGACGCGGGATCTACGGATGCAGCGGAAGCGAATCTGGTATGTGGTCTATCGGGTCCGCAACGTCGGGGGACGGCGCTCGCTCATCGATTCCGACGATCCCTCCGTGCGCGAGGTGCAGACCTTCGACGCATCCTTGCGGTTCACCCCGCAATTCGTGTTCGAGAGCCGGCAGCCACTCGCAGCCGGCGAGGGGTCGCTGACCTACCGCGCCTATCTCGACCGGGTCATTCCCGCGGCCCTCGAGCCCATTCGCCGCCGCGAGAACCGCGATCGTTTCGACAGTGCCGCGCTTTTCGACAGTGCCGCGATGGCCGCCGCAGAGATTCCGCCCGGCGGAGAACGGTGGGGCGTTGCGACCTGGGAAGACGTCGATCCCCGCATCGACTTCTTTTCGATCTATGTCACCGGACTGACGAATGCGATGCAGTGGCGGCAGCGAGCCGGCGTCGCCATTGCCGCCGACGATGAGCCCGGCTCCGGACGGGAACGTACGCTCCAGTCGCTCCGCCTCGATTTCTGGAGGCCGGCGACCGCAGATGCCACGAGCGTCGGCTTCATCGGGATGTTCGAACGGATGGCGCTGGGCGGCCGGCTGCTGGCCGATGCAGGCCGTCCGCAGGCCGTGGGATCGGATCCCCTGCGCGGCCTCGGGCGGATGAAGCTCGGCTGGGAGGATCTCTTGGCTCCCGTCGTGGATGACGATCCTTCCATCCCCGACTGGCAGCCCCTCGGGCCCCTGAAGACGGTGCTCGAACGAATCGGCAGCGTGGAAGATGAAGACACGCGTCTCGAAGTTACGCAGGATGTCTTCGGCGACATTGGCTCCGGCTATCTGCAGGAACTCGCCGACGCGATGGCGGGAGTGCTGCCGGGGACCGGGAATGCTGGTAATGGACCTGCTGGTGGTGGGGGGCGACCAGTCACTGGGCCGGAGCGTCGCGCGGCGCTCGAGCGACTCGGATTGGCCGACGCCACGCTGCCGCCAGACCCGCTCGCCGCCCTGGCCGCCCTGCTGCCCGGCCTCGACGCGTTGCCCCCGGCGGCACGTCGGAGCGTGGCCGAGGCCGTGGTGGGGCCGGCGGCGGCTCGGCTCGACTGGCTCGCGCGGGAGGCGGGCGTGGCTCGGACGCTCGGGGCGCTCGGCGAACTGGGCGTCGATCCCGCGGCCGTTCTCCGGGCCGGCGACGGCCGCGCGGTCTTTGACACGGTCCAGCCCTTCGTGGCCGCCGAGCCCGATCCGGCGCGGCGGCGGCAGCTCATTCGGGGTCTGTTCGGCCCCCGGGGGCCGGCCCTCCAGGCGGCCGCAACAGCCGTGCACGAGGGCATTGACCACGCCTGGGTTTACCGATACGAGGATTGAAGTAGGATTCCAGGCCGAGTACGATCCAATCGGTACGATGCGGCCGGTACGATGCCGAGCCCAGGTCGGAGAGCATGCAATGGCACATAAAAAAGGTCAGGGTTCCAGTCGCAACGGCCGTGATTCCAACGGCCAGCGACGGGGCGTCAAGCGGTTTGCCGGCCAGCGCGTCCAGGCTGGCAACATTCTCGTGCGGCAAGTCGGCACGAAGTTTCACCCCGGCCAGAACGTCGGCATGGGCACCGACTACACGCTCTTCGCGCTCTCCGACGGCGTGGTCATGTTTGACCGCGAAGGCCGCCGCGTGAACGTCGTGGGGGCGTAAGGCTCCCGCGTGTTCGTCGACCGCGTGCAGATCGAGGCGGCCGCTGGAGACGGGGGCCGCGGCATGCGGAGTTTCCGCCGCGAGAAATACGTCCCGTTGGGCGGCCCCGACGGCGGTGATGGCGGTTCCGGTGGCAGCGTGATCATCCGGGCGCAGGCCGGAGTCGATTCGCTCGCCGCGCTCTCGCAGCGCCGGCAGTGGCGAGCCGAGGCTGGCGAATCGGGCGGGCCGGCCAATTGTCATGGCGCGAATGGCGACGACCTCGTGATCCTCGTCCCCCCGGGCACGCTCGTCATGGACGAGGCCACGGGGCTTGTCCTCAAGGATCTTGCTGCGGCGGGCGCGGCGATCGTGGCCGCGAAGGGGGGGGCGGGAGGCCACGGCAATCTGCACTTCAAGACCTCGACCAATCGTGCGCCGCGGGAGACGACGCCGGGCGAGAAGGGGGAGGTGCGGCGGCTGCTGCTCGAACTCAAGGTGATCGCCGACGTGGGGCTCGTCGGCAAGCCGAATGCCGGCAAGAGCACGCTCCTCTCACGGCTCTCCCGGGCACGTCCCGAGATCGCCGACTATGCGTTCACCACGAAGACCCCGATTCTCGGCATCGTGGCCGTGTCGCGCGACCACAGTTTCGTCCTCGCCGACCTGCCCGGGTTGATCGAGGGGGCTCATGCCGGAGTCGGTCTGGGCCACGAGTTTCTGCGGCACGTGGAGCGGGCCGGGATTCTCGTGCACGTCGTCGAACCGTTCCCGGTTGACGGCACCGAGCCGGGAGCCAATTACCGGGCGATCCGCGACGAGCTCGTGCGCTACGATGCCGCGCTCGGTACGCGGCCCGAGATCGTCGTGATGAGCAAGGGCGAACTGCCGGGGGCCGACGACATGCGGCAGGCCTTCGCCCGCGAGATCGGCTGCGACGTGATCGGCATCTCGGCCGTCACGGGGCAGGGGCTCGACTCCCTTCTGCGGGCGGTGGTCGCCGCCCTCGAGGCGCGGAGAGCAGGGAGCAGTGGAGAAGCAGGGAGCACCGGGGCATGAACCGGGGCATGAACCGGGGTCGGGGCCACACGCTCCTCCTCGCCGATGTCGGCAACACCCGGATCAAGCTGGCGGCTGTCGGCTCGGGACAATCCATCACGCTGCGGCAGGATCTGCTGAGCCGTGGCTTCCGTCCGGACAACCTGCGGGCCTGGCTGGAGACGGCGGCGCCGGCCGCGGGGTTCATGCTCATCGCCGGCGTCAACGAGGCGGCTGCAGTGCGGCTCGAGGCGGTGCTCGCCGAGGTCTCGGCTGCCGGCGTGCGTCCGCTTCGTCAGCGCCGCGTGCTGGCCGCCGACCTGCCGCTCGAGGTGCAGGTGGACGAGCCGCTTCGCGTCGGCATCGATCGCTTGGCCGGCGCGGCAGCGGCGGCCAGCCTGAAGACCGCGGGCCGCGGGGCGATTGTCGTCGACTGCGGGACCGCCATGACGGTCGACCTCGTCTCGCCCGCCGGAGCCTTTCTCGGTGGTGCGATTCTGGCCGGACCTGGTCTGCTCGCGAAGGCGCTCGCCGAAGGCACCAGCCGCTTGCCGGAGGTCGCGGCGCTCGAGACAGGTTCGCCACCCCCGATGCCCGGGCGGTCGACGCAGGCGGCGATCGCCGCCGGCATCGGCTGGGGCCTGCGGGGGGCCGTCGCCCGGCTCGTGGCCGAGGGACGGCAGGCGCTCGGCGGCACACCCGACGGGAGCGCTGGCGGGGAGGCGGAGCCCGAGGTGTTTCTCACGGGTGGCTCCGCCGGCATCGTGCGGGATGCCCTGCCCGGTGCGATCGACGTGCCGGACCTCGTGCTCACCGGCATCGCGCTGGCCGCGGAACGGGCCTGCGCGAGGTGAGCCTTGCAGGATAGAATCTGTTAGACCCTCAGGAACCTCAGGAACCCGTCCCCCTCGTGCCGAAGCCCTCCCCCGAATCCTCCGCCGACTCCGCCGCGACCGATCGTGGCCGGGCGCTCGCGTTGCTCGCGGCTCGTGTGGCCGAGGAGACCCGTGGCACCGACATCCGCGTGCTCGACCTCCGCGAGCTCACCGACGTGTTCGACTACTTCGTCATCGCCACCGGTTCCAGCCGGCGGCAGATGCACGCCATGGCCGACGAGATCGAAAAGGCGGCCAAGACCGACCTGCACGACCGCAAGCTCGGAGGAGAGGGGTACGCCGAGGGCCGCTGGATCGTGCTCGACTACGGCGACGTGATGATCCACCTCTTCGAGCCGGAGGCGCGGACCTACTGGGACATCGAAAACCTGTGGAGCGGGGCGAAGGTGGTGCCGCTGCCGGCCGGAGCCTCGACTGAGGCGGCAGCCGGATGAGCGGCGCCGCGAGGCCAGCATCGTTCCGGGCAGCCCTTCGCCTGGTGTTCCGGGAGGCGGTGGCGGGCGTCGTGCCCGGGGCCGCCGTGGACGACGGCCAGGTCGGCGAGACGGCCGACGCGAGGTTCGGCGACTATTCCGGAACGATGGCGATGGCCCTCGCGAAGCCGGCCGGCCGAAAGCCGCGGGAAGTGGCCGCGGAGATCGCGGCCCGGCTGGCCGCGGTGCCGGGCTTCGCGGAACGGTTCGAGCCGCCGGGCGATCCCGTCGGCCCCGGGTTCATCAACGTACGGGTGCGCGACGACGCCCTCGCCGCCGCAGTGGCGGCGGCCGTGGCTGACGAGCGGCTCGGCGTGCCGCCGGTCGCGGAGCCCCGGACGATCGTGGTCGATTTCTCGAGCCCCAACGTCGCCAAGCCGATGCATGTGGGCCACATTCGTTCGACGGTGATCGGCGCCGCCCTCGCCCGCATCCTGCGGTTCCGCGGCCACCACGTGATCACCGACAACCACCTCGGCGACTGGGGCACGCAGTTCGGGATGATCCTCTGGGGCTGGAAGCACTGCCGTGACGACGCAGCCTTCGCCGCTGATCCGACGGCCGAACTCGGCCGGCTCTACCGGCTCGTGCGGAAGGTGGTCGACGCGAAGCCGGAGGAGCTGGCGCAGGATCCGGCGACCGCTGCACTCGCGGCGCAGTATCCCGACGCCGGCCGCGCGGTGCTCCTCGAAACCGCGAAGCTCCACGAGGGCGATCCGGAGAACCGGGCCCTGTGGGAACGGTTCATGCCGGTCTGCCGTCGCGAGATCGACCGGATCTACGCCCGTCTCGACGTCTCGTTCGATCACACGCTGGGCGAGAGTTTTTTCCAGCCGTTCCTTGCCGGTGTGGTGCACGACCTCGAAGCCAAGGGCCTGGCCCGCGAGAGCCGTGGTGCGGTGGGCGTGTTTCTCGACGGCGACGACGAGCCGCCCCTCTTGATCCGCAAGGCCGACGGCGCGTTTCTCTATGCCACGACCGACCTGGCGACGATCCGGTGGCGGATGGAGCACTGGCGGCCCGACCGCATCCTCTACGTCGTCGATCACCGGCAGAGCCGGCATTTCGAGCAGGTGTTCGAGACGGCCCGGCGCTGGGGTGTCGGCGCCGTCGACCTCGTGCACGTGGCGTTCGGCACCGTGCTCGGCGACGACAACCGGCCGTTCAAGACGCGGGCCGGCGACACCGTGGGGCTCGAGGCCCTGCTCGACGAGGGCGTGGCGCGGGCGTTCGACGTGGTGACGGCGGCCGATGCCGAGCGGGGCACGGGGATGCCCGAGGCCGAGCGGCGGCGGATTTCGGAGGCGGTGGGGATCGGGGCGATCAAATACGCCGACCTCGCGCAGAATCGCACCACCGACTACGTCTTCAGCTTCGACAAGATGCTCGAGCTCAAGGGCAACACGGCGGCCTACATGCAGTACGCCGTGGCCCGCGTGGAGGGGATCTTCGCGAGGGGGGGCATCGACCGGGCCGCGGTGCGGCGCGAGGCGGAGCGCATCTCGTTCACCGATCCCCGCGAGCGGGCGCTCGCCATGAAGCTCGTGCGGTTCGGCGAGGCGCTCGAAGACGTGGAGACCGATTGCCGGCCGAACGTGCTCACGGCCTATCTCTTCGACGTCGCGGGGGCCTACTCGACGTTCTACGACGCGCTGCCCGTCCTCAAGTCCGAGGGTGTCGAGCGGACGACGCGGCTCGCGCTCTGCGACCTCACCGGGCAGGTGCTCCGCCGGGGTCTCGAACTGCTCGGTATCCGGGTGCCGGAGCGGATGTGAAGCGTCGGGCGCCCGTCCGGCGGCGACCGCAGCCGATTCTTCATGAACGCCTATGATGCCGGAGGATGAAATGTCCTTGGCAGCGACTGGAATTCGTCGTCTCTTCAGTATGCGGCAGCCGCTTGTTCTCGTGCCCACCGAGTTGGAACGCCGCATCATCGAGCCGGTGGTGAGGGCAGGGGTCGGCGGCGTGTTTCGTCTGGAGCTCTGCGGCTTCGGGCCCGTGGTGGCGGCTGCCCGCACCGCGCGGCTGATCGCCGAGCACCGGCCGGACCATGTTTTGCTCGTCGGCATTGCCGGCCGGTTCACAGACCGGCTCGCGCTCGGCCAGGCATATGCGTTCGAGCGTGTCGTCTGCCACGGCGTCGGTGCGGGATCGGGCGCTGCCTTCGTTCCCGCGGAGGCGCTGGGCTGGCCGCAATGGCCTGGTGACCGATCCGATCCCGCCACCGCGAGCGGTGAAACTCGGATCGGGGATTCGCTCGTTTGCACCAGCGGCCGGCTGCCGGCCGCCATGCCGCAGGGCGGACTGCTGCTCTCCGCCTGCGCTGCGTCGGCGGGCGCCGACGACGTGCGGGCGCGGCTGGGGCTCTATCCCGAGGCGGCGGCTGAAGACATGGAGGGCTTCGCGGTCGCCGCGGCCTGCCGGCTCGCCGGCGTGCCGCTCGGCATCGTTCGCGGCATCTCCAACACGGCCGGCGACCGCGACACCTCCCGGTGGCAGGTGGACGAGGCCTGCCGCGCGGCCGCCGAACTCGCCGTCGTGCTCCTCGGGGAGCGGGCATGACGCAGCCGATCCGCCTGGGCATTTCCACCTGCCCCAACGACACGTTCGCGTTCCATGGCCTGCTCACGCGGGCGGTGGACTGGCGCGGGCTCGACTTCCGGGTCGAGCTGCTCGATGTCGAGACGCTCAACGAGCGGCTGCTCGCCGGCGACTTCGACGTCTGCAAGGCGAGCTTCCATGCCGCGCTTCTGGCCGCCGCCGACGTGGTCGTGCTCCCGAGCGGCTCGGCCCTCGGGTTTGGCGTCGGCCCGCTGTTGCTCGCGGCCGAGCCGGGCATGCGGCCGACCCACGCAGGCCAGCTCACGCTCTGCCCCGGCCAGCACACCACGGCGGCCCTGCTCTTCGAGCTTTTTTATCCGCACAGCTCCCGCGTCGAGCACGTCGTCTTCTCCGAGATCATGCCCAGGCTCGAGGCACGCACGGCCGATTTCGGCGTCTGCATCCATGAGGGGCGGTTCACGTGGGAATCGCACGGCCTCGCGCTCGTCGAAGACCTCGGCACCCGCTGGGAGACCGAGACCGGCTGCCCGCTGCCGCTCGGCGGGATCGTGGCGGCCCGCCGGCTGCCCGCCGCGACGATCGCCACGGTGCAGCGGGTGATCCACGACTCGCTCATGCTGGCCCTCGGCGATCGTGACGCCGCGCTCCCGACGATGCGGGCCTCCGCGCAGGAGTTCGACGACCGCGTGCTCATGCAGCACGTCGATCTCTACGTGAACGACTGGACGCTCGACCTCGGCCCGACGGGGGCCGCCGCCCTCGACGAACTCTCGGCCCGCGCGGCGGCGCTCGGCCTGACGGGCTCCACACTCGAAGTGTTCGCCGGCTGACCACCGCCGAGCGACCGGACCGACCATGCCGGGTGGACAATGCGGCCGGGGGCGGGAATGATCTCGGGTCTTCCAACCGCCCGGGACACGCATGGCACGCACCCTCCAGAACATCCGCAACATCGGCATCGTCGCCCACATCGATGCCGGCAAGACCACGCTCACCGAACGGCTGTTGTTCTTCACCAAGACGAGCCACCGGCTTGGCGAGGTCGACCGCGGCACGACGATCACCGACTTCGATCCCGAGGAGCAGGAGCGCGGGATCACGATCTACTCCGCCGCCGTGTCGTTTCAGTGGCGGGACGTGACGGTGAACCTCATCGACACCCCCGGCCACGTCGACTTCACCGCCGAGGTGGAGCGGAGCCTGCGGGTGCTCGACGGGGCGGTCGTGGTGTTCAGTGCCCGCGAGGGCGTGGAGGCCCAGAGCGAGACGGTCTGGCGGCAGGCCGACAAGTACGGCGTGCCGCGGATCGCGCTCGTGAACAAGTGCGACCGCGAGGGGGCCGACTTCTTCGGCGTTATGGAGCAAATCCGCGACCGGCTCAGGGCGCGGCCGCTCGTGCTCCACGTGCCCCTGGGGATGGGGCCGCCGCACGTGAAGAACCCGTTTCGTGGAATCGTCGACCTCGTGGAGATGCAGCTGCTCACGTTCCCGCCCAAGGATGAGGCGCTCGCCGGCGGCGCGGCGCTCGCGACCGTCACCCGGGGGCCGATTCCCGAAGAGCTCGAGGAGACCGTGGCCGAGTGGCGGGAGCAGCTCGTGTCGACGCTCTTCGACTTCTCCGACGAGGTCGGCGAACTGGCGTTGGCGGAGGAGCCGATTCCGCCGGAACTCGCCCGGAAGGTGATCCGCGAGGCCACGATCGCGCGGCAGATCGTGCCGGTGCTCGCCGGCTCCGCGCTCGACTGCATCGGGATTCAGCCGGTGCTCGACGCGGTGGCCTGGTATCTGCCGAGCCCCGCCGACGTGCCGCCGGTCACGGGGCTCGATCCGTCCAAGAAGACGCCCGTCACCATCGCCCGGCGGCCCGATCCCAAGGAGCCGTTCTGCGGCCTCGTGTTCAAGATTCTGGCGGAGAAGCACGGCGACCTGTATTTCGTGCGGGTCTACTCGGGCGTCTTGGAGGCGGGAAGCCGGGCCTGGAACCCGCTCCAGCAGAAAAAGGAAAACATCGCCCAGCTCTGGCACGTGCAGGCCGACCGCCGCGAGCAGATCCCGCGGGCGGAGGCGGGCGACATCGTGGGGGTGATCGGGCCGCGGGCGAGCGTCACGGGCGACACGCTCTGCGACTCGGGCCAGCCGATCGTGCTGGAGACGATCCAGTTTCCCGAGACGGTGATCTCCATGGCGATCGAGCCGGAGACGAGCCTGGAGCGGAAGAAGCTCGCCGAGACGCTCGAGATGATGAAGCGGCAGGATCCGACCTTCCGGGCGATCGAGAGCGAGGAGACGGGGCAGACGCTGATCTCGGGCATGGGTGAGTTGCACCTCGAGGTGATCCGCCACCGTCTGGAGCGCGACTTCAACCTGAAGTGCCGCGTGCACAAGCCGCGGGTGAGCTACAAGGAGACGATCGGCCGCGGCGTGACCGTGGCCGGCACGATCAACCGCCAGGTGGGCGGGCAGACGCTCCAGGCAACGGTCACGCTGCGGGCCGAGCCGGTGGCCGAGCAGGGGACGGTGACGGTGGAGCAGGGCTGGTTCCCCGAGGCCGAATCGCTCGCCGAGATGGCGGCCACGATGACGCAGTCGGTCCGCGAGAGCGCCGAGCGGGGCGGGCTCAAGGGCTGCCCGCTGTGGGCGCTGCGAATCACGGTGCTCGAGAGCCCGATCCCCGATCCGCCGCCGTCGGACATCGCGATCCGGATGGCGGCGGCCGAGGCGATCGACCGGATGCTCGACGAGGCGGGCACGGTGCTGCTCGAACCGCTGATGAAGGTGGAGGTGAGCGTGCCGGAGGATCATCTCGGCGACGTGATCAACGACCTTCAGCAGCGGCGGGCGATCATCACGGCCACGGAGATCCGCGGCGGCGTCACCGTGCTCACCGCCGAGGCGCCGCTGGCGAGCATGTTCGGCTATTCGGCCGCGGTGCGGAGCGTGAGCCAGGGCCGCGCGAGTTTCACGATGCAGCCGCTCCGCTACGGCCCCGCCCCCGCCGAAACCGCCGACGCATTCGTGTGATCCCCGAGCCTGCGGCGGCAACCGGCTCTAGCGACTCGTGTAGCCCCCGTCGACGACGAGGTTCGTGCCCGTGATCCAGCGGGCCTTGTCGGAGAGGAGAAACGTCGCGGCATGGGCCACGTCGGTGGGCTCGCCGAGGCCGAGCAGGTGGCGATCGGTGACGGCCGCGAGCGACTCCGGCGAGCGGGCGTAGGCCGCGCGGGCGAGCAATGGCGTCTGGACGACGCCGGGCGAGATCGCATTCACGCGAATGTGCCGCGGCGCGAGTTCCACGGCCAGGGATCGGGCGCCGGCAAGGATCGCCCCCTTCGAGCAGGCGTAGGCGGCCTTGCCCGCCTCGCCGACGATGCCCATGACCGAGGCGATGAAGACGATGCTGCCCCCCTCCGCAACCCAGTGCTGTCGCTTCACCGCCAGGCTCGTGAGGTGGAGGGCGGCGGTGACGTTGATCGCCAGCAGCCGGTCGAGGTCGGCGGGGGTGGTGGTGGCCAGCGGGAGCGTGAGCGAGACGCCGGCTGCATGGACGAGGCCGGCAAGCGGGCCGAGCCGGGTCACGATCGTGTCGAGGGCGTCGGGCAGCCGCGGGTGGTCGCAGAGATCGAGGCTGACGGCACAGTGGCTGACGGTTCCGCCGCCGGCCGCCGCGCAGGCGGCGCGGGCCTCTTCGAGGCGGGCCGCGTTGCGGCCGACGAGCGCCACGGTCGCGCCCTGCCGGGCGGCGTCGATGGCGCAAGCCCGACCGATGCCGGAGGAGGCCCCGGTGACGAGGATGGCCCGGCCAGTCAGACCGGGCGGTTCGCAGGATGCGGAGGAAACGGGCGGTCGCGGGTCAGTCATGCGCCGGATCCCCGAGTTCGATGAGCGGGCAGATGTGCGGGCGGGCGAGCGTCACGACGGCGCTCGCCCAGGAGAGGCCGACGCCGAAGCCGGCGAGCAGCACCCGGCTGGTGGTCGTCGGGAGCCGGTCGGCCAGCCGGGCCACGATCGTGAGCGGGATGCTCGGGCCGCTCGTGTTGCCGAATTCGTCGATCGTGAAGGGCACCTTCTCGGCGGGCAGCCCGAGTTTCGTGCGGAGGTGCTCGAGGGCGAAGCGGTTGGCCTGGTGGAGGATCGCATGGTCGAGGTCGGCCACCGCGGTTGCACTTCGCGCGAGCAGGTCGATGATGTCGGCAAACACGTCGGAGATCATGAACGTGAACACGCCGGGGCCGTCCATGAACCCCTGCTCGTCGGAGCGGAAGCCGCCGTCGGGCCGCGGCCGCTCGCGGAGGGTGTCGAGGCTGCTGGGGAGACGGGCACCCCCCGCCTCCATGCCGATGAGCCCGCCGCGGCTGCCGTCGGAATGGAGCGAAAAATGGCTCGTGCCGGCGGCGGGCTGGCGGGCCACGAGCGTGGCGGCCCCCGCGTCGCCAAAGAGTAGGCCGGTGGCCCGGTCGCGGGGCGAGTAGGCGCGGGAGCGGGTTTCGCCGTTCAAGAGCAGCACGGATTCGAGGCCTCCGCCGGCGACGAGGGACATCGCGAGATAGAGGCCGTAGACGTAGCCGGAGCAGCCCAGGCCGACGTCGAACGCGAGGGTGTCGGTCCGCAGGCCGAGCCGGTCCTGGAGGAGGACGGCGGTGGCCGGCATCCGGTAGTCGGGCGTTTGCGAGACGAAGACGAGGCCATCGATGCCAGCCCGCGCGGTGGCGGTGGCCTCGAGGAGTTGTTCCGCCGCCGCCTGGCAGAGGTCGGAGCCGCACATGCCCGGCGGCGCCTCCCGGCGGGACAGCACGCCCGCATGCTCGACGATCGCCCGCACGTCGGCGGCGGGGAGCGGCTCGGCTCCGGTCGGAGTGGCCAGGTTGTCGATCCGTCGGGCCGGTACCGCTGCGGCGATGCCGAGGATGCCGATGCCGGCGAAGGAGACGTCAGGCACTCGGGCGGTCCTGTGATGACGGGACGTGTGGTGACGGGTTCCAGGCTGACGAGGCCGGTGACGACGCGAGCTGCCGAGCGCGGAGGGAGGCATCGAGGTCGCCGATCGTCTGCAGCCGCTCGAACTCCGTGTGCGGCAGGATCACGCCGTAGGCCGAGTCGAGCATGGCGATCAGCGACAGGGCGGCCAGGGAGTCCCAGTGCGGGTGGTTCCGGAAGACGGTGGCCTCGTCGAGGTCGGCGGCGGCACACTCGAGAATGTCGGCGAGCCGGTCGATGAGGGCGGCGGTTTGTGGGGGGGGCGATTGCATCGGTGCTCAGGCGACGGGGGCACGCAGGTCGAAGAGTACCCGACCGCGACGGAATTCTTCTTGGGCCCGGCGGATGGCAGCGGGAAATGCCTCCAGTGAATACGAGCCGTCGACCGCCTGCACGAGCCGGCCTGCGGCAGCTTCCCCGGCGAGCCAATCGAGGTCGGCCCGCACCTGCTCCGGCGGCGTTGATTCGAGCCAGCGGCTCAGCCAAAAGCCCCGCAGGTGGAGGTCATCGAACACGAGCTGACTCGTCGAGACCTTGAGGCTCCGCCGGCTCATGCCGCCGTAGGTCACGAGCGAGCCGCCGGGGGCCAGCAGCCGGAGGAGTGAGGAGCCGCTGTCGCCGCCCACGGCGTTGAGGGCAAGGGGCGGCCGCACGCCCCCGGTGGCCTCGAGCAGCGCGTCGAGGGTCCGCGGGTCGCCGTCCTCGAGCACGAGATCGGCGCCGAGCGCGGCGAGTTCCGGGGCCCGTTCGGCGGCGCGGCGGACCAGGTTCGCCGTCCGCCAGCCGAACCTTGCAGCGAGTTGGATCACGCAGCGACCGACCCCGGAATTGGCGGCATTTTGGACGATCCAGCTGCCGGCGGGTTGCACGGTCCAACTGCCGGCGGGGAGCGTGGTGAAGTCGCGAAGCAGGCGGAGGGCTGTGAGCGGATTGACCTTGAGCATCGCCGCCTGGTCGACCGGCAGATCGGCGCCGATCGGGACGACATCGGCGGCTGGAATCGTGAGCGATTGGGCCCAGGTGCCGATGCCGCGCAGCACGATCGCGCGGGTGCCGACGGCAACACTCGCGGCGCGGCTCTCGACGACCGTGCCCACGCCCTCCAGGCCGGCGGGTGAGCCTCCCGTGCCCGGCCTGTCCGGCCGGCGGCCGTAGACGCCCTGCACGAAGTTGAGATCAGCCGGATTGATCGGGGCGGCAAGCATCTGGAGACGGACCTCCCCCGCCTCCGGCGGTCGCGGGGGTTCCCGGTGGATCGCGAGCACGGTCGCCGGATCGCCCGGAGCCGCGAAGCGGACGAGGAGGTTGGAGGCGAATGTCGCGGGGTTTTTCATTTCAGGAGGTCGAGGAACAGCCGGCGTTCCAGGGCGAGGCCGGCGGAGAGTGGCAGTTCGAAGGACTGGAGCACCGCCGCCTTGGCTGCCTGCACGGCTCGCGGCGGCCGGGTTGCGATCGTTTGGGCGAGTTCGCGGGCACGCGGAAGGCAGTCCTCGTCGGACACGACGTCGCCCACGAGGCCGGCACGGAGGGCTTCCGCCGCCGTGAGTTCGGCGCCAGCCAGGATCATCTGCATGGCCAAGGGTCTGCCGATCGTCCGTGCAAGTCGCTGCGTACCCCCCGCGCCCGGGATGAGTCCGAGGCCGGTCTCGGGCAGGGCGAACCGCGCCGATGTGCCGGCGATGACGATATCGGCGACGAGCACGAGCTCGCAGCCGCCGCCGAATGCCAGTCCGCAGACCGCAGCCACCAGAGGCTTGGGAAACGTGGCGATGCGGGCATAACACTCGGCCCGCGGGGCAGAGGTCGTCTCCGAGGGAGGGGGGGTATGCAGGTCGGCGCGATCCGCTCCGACGCTGAAAAGCGTGGATCCCCCCGTCAGCACGACAGCCCGCACGTCGTCGTCGATTCGAGCGTCGTTGAGTGCCTGGGCCAGTGCCTCGAGAAGGGGGGTGGAAAGCGCATTGGCCCGGTGAGGACGGTCGAGCCGCAGTTCGACAACGCCCGGGGCGGGCCTGGACACCACGAGCTCGGATGCGCTTGCGGATGGGTTTTGAAGCGGATTCATGGAGCGATTCTGCCGAATGACCACATGAAATGCGAGCGACACGAGGGCGTGTTGACACCCTGAGAAGTGAGATTTAGATTTCGGAACTCTGTTTGATCCGCGATTTTTTGGAGCCAGACTGTGGCCGGCCCGTCTCAGGAAATTATCCGCATCCGCATGGAGGCCTACGATCATGCCGTGCTCGACCAGAGCGCGGCCGAGATCGTCGATACGGCCAAGCGGACCAATTCCGAAGTGCACGGCCCGATTCCGCTGCCCACGCGTATCGAGCGTTATACGGTGCTCTCCGGCCCCCACATCGACAAAAAAGCCCGGCAGCAATATGAAATTCGCACCCACAAGCGGGTGATTGACATCGTTCAGGCGACCGCCAAAACAATCGAGGCGCTCAACAAGTTGAGCCTCCCGGCGGGCGTCGATATCAAGATCAAAGCGTCATCGAGATAGCAGAAGCGAGATAGCAGAAAGACAGGAACCAACAGGACCTTCAGGAGTTTTCGGCACGGCATGCTTGGAAGGCGTTGTGGGTAAGGCCCGAGAGGCCCTGATTGTCAGGGCCGATTTTGGGTGCTCCCGCAGCCGACGGCTTCGAGCGTGAGGATGAGTCGGCATCCGCCGACACGGCCTGCGTGGCTTCACCGCCCGCAAGGCTGCGTCGACGAATTCGGGCTCTACGGCCATGACGAGGAAGGTGTGAGAGCCATGGCTGCAACCGCGAAGTCCCTAGCAACCACGACTGCCGGAAAATCTGCCCCTGACAAGCCGGGCAGGAAGGGATTGCTCGGCCGCAAGGTCGGGATGACCCAGATCTTCGACTCGGCCGGTGCCGTCGTGCCTGTCACGGTGATCGAGGCTGGTCCGTGCCGCGTGCTGGTCGTGCGGTCGGCCGACCGCGACGGCTACTCCGCTGTGCAACTCGGGTTTCTCGACAAGCCCCGGCGGCTCGCGAGCCGGTCCGTGCGCGGGCAGGTCGCCAAGCTCGACAGCCAGCGTGCCAAGCGGCGGGCGGAGGCCGGGGTGGCCGTGCTGGCCAAGCCCGATTGCGAGCCCCAGCGGTTCGTCAAAGAGTTTCGCGGCGTCTATGAGGGCGCGGAAGTCGGCCAGGTGCTCACGGTCGACGTCTTTGAGGGTGTTGAGTTCGTCGACATCACCGGCACGACCAAGGGCCGCGGCACCGCGGGCGTGATGAAGCGGCACGGCTTCAAGGGCCAGCGAGCGAGCCATGGTGTCAAGAAGGTGCACCGCCATCAGGGTGGTACGAGCATGAACACCTCGCCGGCCCGTGTCTTTAAGGGCAAGCGAATGGCCGGCCGGTACGGGAATGAGCGGTCGACGATGCGGAATGTGAAGCTCGTGGGGTTCGACAAGGAGCGGAATTTGCTGCTTGTCCGGGGTGCCGTCCCGGGCCCCAACGGGGCCTACGTGATGGTTCGGCAGACCAACAAGATCAAGAGGATCGGCGTCGCGGCGCCGACCGGCAAGAAGAAGGGTGGCAAGTGAACCTCGCCGTCTATGACATTTCGGGCAAGCAGGTCGGATCCTACGAGATCGATCCGGCTGAGCTCGCGCCTTCGGTCAGCAAGCAGCTCCTGCATGACGCCGTGGTCATGTATCAGGCCAACCAGCGGCAGGGCACGCAGAAAACGAAGACCCGCGGCGAGGTCGCCGGCTCGACCAAGAAGCTCTATCGGCAGAAGGGCACGGGCAATGCTCGGGCGGGTGCTCGGCGCAGCGGTACGCGTCGTGGCGGCGGCCATATTTTCGCCAAGCGGCCCCGTGATTTCGGCTGGCGGATGCCGCGCAAGGCGCTGCAGACGGCCACGCGGATGGCCCTGGCTGCCAAGCTCGCCGACGAGCAGGTGAAACTCGTCGACGCCCTGCCTGTGGGGGCGGTGCAAACGGCGCCGAAGACGGCGGTCGTGGTGAAGATGCTGACGGCGCTGGGGGTCGGTGATTCGACCGTCCTTGTGGCCCCGGAGAAGCACGACGCCAACTTCTGGAAGAGTGCCCGCAACATCGACGGCGTGGCGGTGGCTCCCGTGGGCGAGCTGAATGCCTGGTCGATCCTGCGGCCGCGATCAGTCCTCATGACGACTGCCGCGTTGGATGCGTTTCGTGCGGCCGCAAAGTCTGCTGCGAAGTCGGCCGGATCAAAGCCGGGTGCGTCGAAGGCCAAGTCAGGCGTTGCCGCCAAGCGGGCTTCCGGCGCCGCTGCCAAGAAGGCTTCGGCGAAGAAGCGTACTGCCGTGAAGGAGAGGAGTTAGTCCGATGGCCGTGCCTGTCCCTCCCGCGCCGACGCTGAATCCCCGTCTCGCTCCGCACCAGGTGATCGTGCGGCCGCTCGTCACCGAGAAGGGAATGCATCGGGCCAATCGCCAGAATGCCTATTCCTTCGAGGTCGTCACCGCGGCCACGAAGGCCGACATTCGGCGGGCCGTCGAAGAGATGTTCAACGTCAAGGTCGAAAAGGTCGCCGTGCAGAATCGGCTCGGCAAGACTCGCCGCAGTCGGATGCGGCGGACGACCGCCAAGGCCTGGAAGAAGGCCATCGTCACGCTCAAGCCCGATTTCAAGATCAACCTGTTCTAAGACAATCAACCTGTTCCGAGACTCGCCATGGGTATCCGCACATACAAGCCGACCAGTCCGGGCCGCCGCGGGGCCAGCGTGTCGGATTTCGCCGAGCTCACGCCTGGCGCCGAGGCTCCCAAGGGGCTGCGGCTCCGCAAGCACAAGACCGGCGGTCGCAACAACCAGGGCAAAATCACCTCTCGCCACCGCGGGGGCGGTCACAAGCAGCACTACCGGCTCATCGATTTCCGTCGGAACAAAGACGGCGTGCCGGGCAAGGTGCACTCGATCCAATACGATCCCAATCGCACGTGCCGCGTCGCGCTCGTCCATTACGCCGACGGCGAGAAGCGTTTCATCCTCGCGCCGGAAGGCCTGGCCGTGGGGGGCACCGTGCAGAGTGGCGAGGCGGCGCCGCCGGAGGTGGGCAACTGCCTGCCGATGTCGGCGATTCCGCTGGGCATGCAGATTCACAACATCGAACTGCAAGCCGGCCGAGGTGGTCGGCTATGTCGCTCGGCTGGCTCGTCGGCCGTGCTCGTCGCTCGGGAGGCCCAGTGGGCCCAGCTGACGCTGCCGTCCGGCGAGATTCGCCGCGTGCCGGCAGCGTGTCGGGCCACGATCGGGGCGATCGGCAATGGCGAGCACATGAACATCGTGCTCGGGAAGGCTGGTCGCAAGCGGTGGATGGGTATTCGTCCGCACGTCCGTGGCACGGCGATGAATCCGATCGACCATCCCCACGGTGGTGGTGAAGGTCGGACGAAGGGTGGTCGGCATCCGGTGAGCCCGACGGGCAAGAGCGCGAAGGGTGGCGGCACTCGCAAGCCGCGGAAGCCCTCGGGTGCGGCGATCCTGCGGCGCCGGAAGAGTAAGCGATATGGTCAGTTGAAATTGAGGTAATCATGGGACGGAGTGCAAAGAAGGGTCCGTACGTCGATCCGCGGGTCTACGGGAAGGTCGAGGGCCAGCTCGCGAGCGGCAAGCGTGACCCCATCAAGACCTGGTCGCGGTCCTGCACGATCGTGCCTGAATTCGTGGGCCTGACGTTCATGGTTCACAACGGCAAGCAGCATTTGAAGGTGTTCGTGACCGAGGACATGGTGGGCCACAAACTCGGGGAGTTCGCTCCCACCCGAACGTTCCGTGGCCACGGTGGCAAGGCGAAGGATGCGAAGTAGCGCCGCTCGGCGCCTGGAGTGACTCATGCCCTACACAGCCATTCACAAATTCGCCCGGATCAGTCCCCGCAAGGTGCGGGCGCTGGCCGATCTCGTGCGCGGCAAGTTTGCCGACGAGGCCCTCGATATTCTCCGTTTTCAGCCGCATCGCGGTGCCAGAATGCTGGAGAAGGTCATCAAAAGCGCGTTGGGCAATGCCGAGCATCAGCAGGCCGCCGGTGTCGACGACCTGGTGGTCGTCGATGCCCGCATCGACGGCGGACCGATGTTCAAGCGCATCCGGCCGCGGGCCCGGGGCATGGCGTTTGGCATCAAGCGGCGGACATCGCACATCAAAGTCGCGCTCGACGCGGTCGCTCCTGTGGGTGCGACGGCGGCCGGGCCGGCAGGAGAGTGAGGAAAGCATGGGCCAGAAGGTACATCCCACCGGTTTTCGCACGGGCATCACCGAGCCCTGGAGGAGCCGTTGGTACGCCACGAAGAAGGAATTCCGCAGTCTCCTCATGGAAGACGTGCGGGTGCGGAAGTTCCTCAAAACGAAGTACCGGGCCGCGGCGATCCCGAAGGTGGAGATCGAGCGGACGCGTGACGAAGTGAAGGTGATCCTCCATACGGCGCGGCCGGGCGTGATCATCGGGCGGAAGGGGCAGGAGGTCGACCGTCTTCAGGGGGAGCTGCAGGAGCTGCTCGGGCGGCGGGTCAACCTGAAGGTGGAGGAAGTTAGCCGCCCTGAAATTCAGGCCCAGCTCATCGCCGAGGACATCTCCGACCAGCTCACGAAGCGGGCCGCTTTTCGGCGTACGCTCAAGCGCGCGATCGACACGACGATGGATGCGGGCGCAAAAGGTGTGAAAATCCAGCTGTCCGGCCGTCTCGGCGGTGCGGAAATGTCGCGGTGTGAGAAGTCGATCGCGGGCGCGATGCCCCTGTCGACACTCCGCGCGAAGATCGACTACGGGTTCTGCGAAGCTCCCACGGCGCAGGGCAACATTGGTGTGCAGGTGTGGGTCAACCAAGGCATGTACGAGGAGACCGGCGATGGCGCTGATGCCCAAGAGGGTCAAGCACCGAAAAAGCCAAAGAGGTCGTATAAGAGGTGAGGCCACGCGGGGTAACCGCGTAGTCTTCGGCGACTTCGGTCTTCAGGCCGAACAGCCGGGGTGGCTTCCTGCTGCGACCATCGAGGCAGGCCGCATTGCGGCCCAGCAATACCTCCGCACGGAGGGGCGGCTCTACGTGCGCGTGTTCCCGCACAAGTCGGTCACGTCCATTCCGCTCGAGACCCGCATGGGCAAGGGCAAGGGCGAGCCGGACTTTTGGGCCGCCGTGATCAAGCCGGGCATGATCCTTTACGAAATCGGTGGCGTGACAGAAGACGCCGCGCGGATCTGTCTGGCGCGGCTCGCGCACAAGATGCCGCTGCGGGTGCGGTTCGTGAAGCGGCGGGCGATGTAGCGACACGGGCAATCACGCAGACGAAAACACGATAACGCAAAAATACAGACAAGCAGCAACCAGAGAGAGCAGGCAGGAAGGGCACCGATGACCAAGGCACGAGAGCTTCGCGACATGGCTGACGACCAGATTCGGCTGGTCTGGAAGGACGCAGCGGAGTCGCTCTTTCGTCTACGGCTGCAGGCCCAGACGGAAAAACTGGCCTCGCCCACGGAGGTGCGGAAGCACCGGCGGACGATCGCCCGTTGCCAGACCATCCTGGCTGAACGAACGAGTCTGGCCGAAGGTGCCAGGCAGAGTCTGGCCGAAAGTGCCAGGCAGGGGAATGAGGCTGGCGCGGTCTGAACTCGAGCAATCTGAACACAGGCAATACAGCGACAGACAATAAAGCGACAGAGACGACAGGAAACCGACGATGCCCAAGCGAGTGGAAACAGGAACGGTGACGAGCGCCGCGGCGAAGAAGACGCGGCGGGTGGAGATTCCGCGGGTCACGCGGCATCCCAAATATGGCCGCATTCTCCACCGGCGGACCGTCTGCCACGTCCACGACGAGCACGAAGAGTCGGGTCCCGGTGATCTCGTGGAGATCGTCGAGTGCCGGCCGCGGAGTCGCCTGAAGCGCTGGGAGCTCGTGAGGGTGGTGGCCAAGAGCACCGCCGTCGACGTCGCCTCGCTTCGCAGTGGTGCCCGGGCCACCTCGCTCAAGGAAACGGCCGCCCGCGTCGAGGAGGCGTCGGCGACCGGTGCTGCGAGCACTGAGGAGGCGGGCACATGATCCAGATGCAGACGCGACTCGTCGTCGCGGACAACACGGGCGCGAAGGAAGTGATGTGCTTCAAGGTGCTCGGTGGCAGCCGCAAGCGGACCGCCGGCCTCGGTGACATCATCGTGTGCAGTGTGAAGAGCGTGATTCCTGGCAGCGACGTCAAGAAGAAGGCGGTCGTGAAGGCCGTCATCGTGCGGTGCAAGAAGCCCTCGCGGCGCGAGGACGGCAGCTACGTGCGGTTCGACACCAACGCCTGTGTGATCATCGACAACGACAAAAATCCCAAGGGCACGCGAATCTTCGGTGCCGTGGCCCGCGAGTTGCGGGAGCGGAACTTCATGAAGATCGTCAGCCTGGCGAGCGAGGTGGTGTGATGCTGATCCGATCGGGCGACATGGTCGAGGTGCGAAACGGCAACGCGCGAGGCACGCGAGCAAAGGTGCTCGCGGTCAAGCCTGGCCGCGGCCCTGCAGCCGGTCAGCGACTGGTGGTCGAGGGTGTCAATCGTGTGTATCGGCACATTCGCCGCAGCCAGAAGAACCCCCAGGGGGGGCGGCTGAGCAAGGAAATGCCGATCGACGCGTCGAACGCGCTCTTTGTTTGCTCGGCCTGCGGCAAGGCCGTGCGGTTGGGATCCAAAGTCGCCGCCGACGGCGGCAAGGTGCGGGTGTGTCGTGCGTGTGGCGCCGAGCATGGCGTGCTCAAGCGGGCGAAGGCGACGGCAGTCAAAAAGTAGCAGTAAAGGTTTGAGAACGATGGCGAAGAAAACAAAGGCATCCAGCGCGGCGGTCGCACCGGCGGGCACTCCGCGGATGCTCGAGCACTATCTGGGCACCGTTCGGCCGCAGCTGACAACGCTGCTGGGGCGAACGAATCCGTATGCCATCCCCCGGCTCCAGAAGATCGTGGTGAGCATGGGTGTGGGCGTGGCGGTGTCGGAAAAGAAATACCTCGAGGAGGCGCTCGGCGCTTTGGCGCAGATCACTGGTCAAAAGCCGATCGCGACCCTGTCGAAGCAGGCCGTGGCTGGATTCAAACTGCGTGAGAACCTGCCGATCGGCTGCAAGGTCACGCTCCGCGGCCGGCGGATGTATGAATTCCTCGACCGGCTCATCTCGGTCGCACTGCCGCGGGTCCGCGACTTCCGCGGGCTTTCGAGCACGGCCTTCGACGGCAACGGCAACTACAGCCTGGGGCTGTCCGAGCAGATGGTGTTTCCGGAGATCAACCCCGACCGGTACACGCGGCCGCAGGGCATGAACATCACCCTGGTGACCTCGGCCCGGAATGACGACGAGGCCCGGGGGTTTCTCCGGGCGATGGGCATGCCGCTGAAGAAAGACGACGACACCAAGGGAGGAGATGCCGCTGCGTAGCGGATCCTGGAACGGGATACGACAGGCACCAGCGAACGAATCATGGCAAGCAAATCGAAAATCGCCGCCGCCGAGCGGAAGCCAAAGTTTTCCACGCGGCTCGTCCGCCGGTGCATGCTGTGCGGCCGTCCGCGGGCGGTGTATCAAAAGTTCGGCATCTGCCGGATCTGTTTCCGGAAACTGGCCGACCAGGGCTGCATCCCGGGTGTGAAAAAGGCGAGTTGGTAAAGAACAAGGTGACGCAGGAAAGGGCCCCCCAGACATGATGACCGATCCCATCGCCGACATGCTCACTCGCATCCGCAACGCGGTCCGCGTCGAACGCGCGACCGTGGACGTGCCGGTGTCCAAGGTGAAACGGGGCGTGGCCGAGGTGCTCAAGCGCGAGGGCTTCATTTGGGACTGGCGCGAGGTGGAGGCCCAGCCGGTGCCGCACCTGCAGCTGGAGCTGAAATACGGTCCCAACGGTGAGCGTCTCATCCGGCACATCAAGCGAGTCAGCACCCCGGGTCGCCGGGTCTACAGCCGTTCAACCCGCTTGAAGCCGGTGCTCGGCGGGCTCGGGATTTCGATCCTGTCGACATCGAGCGGTGTCGTCAGTGATCGCGAGGCCCGGCAAAAGAAGCTCGGTGGCGAAGTCTTGTGCGAGTTGTGGTGATCGGCCGCGAGTCGATCCGATTCTGGTTTTGCAGATCCTGGTTTTGCAGATCCTGGTTTTGACAAAGGGCCTGGTTTCGACAAAGGGCCTGGTTTCGAGAAAGGGCGAACGAGCGATGTCCCGCATCGGCAAATCACCTGTGACGATTCCCAAGGGCGTGAAGGCGTCGGTGGCTGCCGGACTGCTCACGGTCGAGGGTCCGCTCGGCCGGCTCGAGCACCACGTTCATCCCGCCGTGGCCGTCGCCATCGACGAGCCCGCCGGCCTGCTCACCGTGACCCGTGCCGACGACGGCCGAGTGTCGCGGTCGGTGCATGGCCTGACCCGCGCCCTGGCCGCCAACATGGTCGAGGGGGTCTCGAAGGGCTACGAGAAGAAGCTCGAGATCGTCGGCGTCGGCTACCTGGCGGCCTTGCAGAAGGACGTCCTCCAGCTGCGGGTGGGCTTCGCCAACGAATTGCAGGTTCCGGTGCCCAAGGGGCTCACGGTCACCTGCCCCGATCAGACGCACATCTCGATCAAGGGCATTGACAAGCAGCTCGTCGGCCAGTTCGCGGCCGAGGTTCGTGCCCTACGGAAGCCTGAGCCCTACAAGGGCAAGGGCATCCGCTACGAAAACGAGCAGGTCCGTCGCAAGGCGGGCAAGGCAGTCACCAAGTAAGTCATCACGGCAGGCACGCACCACCATGGAACACGCTCGTACCATCCTTCGGCAGCGCACCAGGCGCAGCTATCGCGTTCGCCGGGCCATCCGGGGAACGGCCGAGCGGCCGCGGCTCTCCATCTGTCGCACCCACAAGCACATCTACGCCCAGGTCATCGACGACGCATCTGGCCGCACCCTGGCGTCGGCGAGCACCCGCGACGCCCAGCTGCGGGATGCGGTCGGGTTTGGCGGCAATAAGCAGGCCGCTGAGGCGATCGGCCGCGCCGTCGCCGAGCGGGCTCGTGCGGCTGGCGTGACGCAGGTGTGCTTCGACCGTGGGGCCTGTCGCTACCACGGTCGTGTGGCGACGCTGGCCGATGCCGCTCGCTCCGCCGGTCTTCAGTTCTGAATTCGTTTCCCACCTTTTCCCTTCAGCCCCGCGTTCGCTTTCATCTCCGAGCCATTCGAGAAAGGCCGTCATCGTGTCGACAGGTAAGGAACAACGCACCGGCGAATTCGTCGAAAAAGTCGTCAAGGTTCGCCGTTGCGCCACCGTGGTCAAAGGCGGCCGCCGCTTCAGCTTTGCCGGGCTCGTGGTCGTGGGCAACGGCCGCGGCAAGGTGGGCTGCGGCTATGCGAAGGCCAACGAGGTGCCGCCGGCGGTCGAGAAGGCCATCAAGGACGGCATGAAGAACCTGATCGAGGTTCCGGTGGAGTCGGGCACCATCCCGCACCGTGTCGAAGGGCGTTACGAGACGGCGAAAGTGCTGCTGCTCCCTGCCAGTCCCGGCACGGGCATCATCGCGGGTGCGGCCGTGCGGGCCGTGTGCGAGTCGGCCGGCATTCACGACGTGCTGACCAAAGCCCACGGTTCGACCAATCCCGTCAATCTCGTGAAGGCGGCCCTCGAGGCCCTCAAGCAACTCCGTACGCGGGCCGAGGTCGAGCGGCTGCGCGGCGTCTCGCTTTCCTAGGAATCCAGCCATGCATCTCAACGACGTCAATGACGGCATCCACGCGCACACAAAGCGACTTCGCGTCGGTCGTGGTCCGGGTTCCGGCCGGGGCCGCACCGCGGGCCGCGGCAACAAGGGACAGGGCCAATTGGCCGGCTGGTCGGCTCCGGCGATTTTCGAAGGGGGCGGAATGCCCCTCATCCGCCGCATTCCGAAGCGCGGGTTTCACAATGCCCACGGCCGGATCGTGAAGAGCCTCAACGTATCGGTCCTCGAAGAGGGGTTCGCGGCCGGCAGCGAGGTGACTCCCGAAACGCTCCGGGCGGCAGGGCTCGCCAAGGGCATTTGGCACGACCTGAAAATCCTCGGCAACGGGGCGATCTCGAAGCCGCTCAAGGTGTCGGCGCACGGGTTCTCGAGCCAGGCTCGCCAGAAGATCGAAGCGGCCGGCGGCACCGTCACGGTGCTTCCGCCCCCGAAACCGGTCGTGAAGGGATCGGCCGCCACGAAAAAGAAGGATGGCGGGAAGGGCGGTGCCAAGGGCGAAAAGAAGGCATCGCGGAAAACGCCCGCTGGCGGGTAGGGTATGGCGGTTGATCGCCCCCAGGAGGCTCGTCCGTGCTGGAAAAACTCCGCGTCATCTTCACGATTCCCGAGTTGCGGCAGAAGATCCTGCTGACGCTCGGCCTGCTCGCCATCTATCGGGTGGGCTGGCAAGTGCCACTGCCCATCGTCGATCCGCAGGCGATGACCGCGTTTGCCGAACAGACCGGTGGCATCGGCGATCTCCTCCGCACCGTCGCGGTGTTCTCGGCGAGTCAGCTTTCCCAGGCCACGATCTTCGGGCTGGGGATCATGCCCTACATTTCCGCCTCGATCATCTTCCAGCTCCTCGGCACCGTCTGGCCGCCGCTCGAGCGGCTCCAGAAGGAAGGGGAGGCGGGCCGCAAGAAGATCAACGAATACACCCGGTATGCCACCGTGATCATCTGCATCGTGCAGAGTTGGGCCTACGTCGCCTTTCTCTCGTCGCAGCGAGTCGGTGACCAGTCGTTGATCCAGTCGAGTTTTCTGGTCGATGGGCGGCTCCCCTTCGTCTGGCAATTGGTGGCGGTCATGACGATGACGGCCGGAACGATCTTTCTTATGTGGCTCGGCGAACAGATCGACGAGTTCGGCATCGGCAACGGCATCAGCCTGCTCATCATGGCGGGCATCCTCGCGGCCATGCCGAGCGCTATGGTCGAGTTGGGGAGCGGCACCAACTGGGAACTGGGTGGTGGCGGCGGCAAGCTGGGCGTGGAAACGCTCCTCGTGCTGGCGGCGCTGTTCGTCGGCGTGGTCGCCGGCGTCGTCTTCATGACCCAGGGACAGCGCAGAATCCCGACCCAGTCGGCGAAGCACGTCCGCGGTCGACGCGTCTACGGCGGCACCCGGCAGTATCTGCCGCTGCGGGTCAATCAGGCTGGTGTGATGCCGATCATCTTCGCCAGTTCGTTGCTGCTCTTCCCGCAGATGTTCTTCCAGTATCTGAGCAGCGCGTTCCCCACGAGCGACATTCTGCGCTCGCTGTACGAGTCGTTCACCCGCGGGCAGTCCTACTTCTACAACGTCTGCTACATCGCGCTCATCTACTTCTTCTGTTATTTCTGGACGGCGATCACCTTCAATCCCAAGGAGATGGCCGACAATCTCAAGAACTTCGGGGCGTTCATTCCCGGCTATCGCCCGGGCAAGCGAACGGCGGATTACCTGGAACGGGTGATGGAACGGATCACCTACGTGGGAGCCGGGTTCCTCGCCCTCGTCGCGGTGATCCCGACCATCGTCGGCGGCGCCCTGGGAATTCCCGCCCAGATCGCCAGTTTCTACGGCGGCACAGGCCTTCTGATCGCGGTGAGTGTGGCCTTCGATCTCGTCCAGAAGATCGACAGTCATCTCGTGATGCGGAATTACACCGGTCTCTTGGAGAAGGGCTGACGTTTCGGCAATCGCCCCCGCCACAGGTCTCCCGGGAGCCATGTCTCCCGGAAATGAGGGCGGTTCGTTCCGTTGCGGTCTGCCAGAGCGGCACGACATGCGGATCATCCTGATTGGGCCGCCGGGCGCGGGAAAAGGCACTCAATGCCAGCGGCTCGCGGGCATGCTCCGCGTGCCCCACCTATCCACCGGAGAAATGCTGCGGGCGGCGGTCCGCGAGCGGTCGCCGGCGGGGCTGCAGGCCGCACGATTCATGGAGAACGGCCAGTTGGTTCCCGATCCACTGATCGTAGGTATGGTCAACACTCGGCTCCAGGCCCCGGACTGTCGCGACGGGTGCCTACTCGATGGTTTTCCGCGCACCCTGCCCCAGGCTGAAACGCTCGACGAGCTGCTGGATCGGCAGGCGATGAGCGTGGACGGCGTGATCGAACTGGCGGTTCCCCGCGACGAGTTGATCCGACGGATGCTGGCCCGCAAGCGGGCCGACGACGATCCGGAGATCTTCGCCCGCCGGATCACCAGTTTCGAGCACCAGACCGCGCCGCTCCTCGACTATTACGACCGGCAGGGGAAGCTTGCCAGCATCGACGGCTTGGGGACGGCCGACGAGATCTTCGAACGGGTCCGGGCGGCCGTTCTGGGATTCGAGCGGCGCCGGCGGCGGTGATGTGCGGCGGTGATGCGCAACGCTGACGAACGGTGTCGATGAAGGACGTTGACCGGCCCCGAGCCTGCGATACACCGCGGCCAAACCCGGTCTATACTGTCGGTATCGTACAGTCCCTCAGTCGCCCGTTTTCCGTCCGGAGAGGTTTGTGCTGCCGTGGTGAATCTTCGTTCTCCTCGCGAGATCGCGCTCATGCGGCGCGCGGGTTTGCTCGTGTGGGCGGCCCATCAAAAGGCGGCCGCCCTTGTGCGTCCAGGTGTGACGACGGCGGAGATCAATGCCACGGTCGAAGACTTCTTCAGGGAGCAGGGAGCCGTGCCGCTGTTCAAGGGAGTGCCGGGCAAAGTTCCCTTTCCGGCGGCGTGCTGCATCTCGGTGAACGACGAGGTGGTGCATGGGATCCCGGGCGCACGGGCGCTGCACGAAGGCGACGTGATCAGCATCGACACCGGCTGCAGCATCGGCGGCTGGTGCGGTGATGCGGCGATCACGCATCCCGTGGGGCAGGTCGAGCCGCAGGTTCAGAAACTGCTCGACTGCACCTCAGGGGTGCTCGCGCTGGCGATCCAGCTGATGGCGCATCGCAATCGGTGGAGCGATGTTGCCAGCGAGATGGCCAAATATGTGCGTGATCACGGCTTTTCGGTCGTGGAAAACTTCGTCGGCCACGGCATCGGTCGATCGATGCACGAGGATCCGCAGGTGCCCAACTTCTGCACGCCCGCATTTCGTCGCAACCACGACTTCGAGCTCGAGCCGGGGCTCGTGATCGCGGTCGAGCCGATGGTGAACATGGGCACGAAAAAGGTGCGGGTGCTGGCCGACCACTGGACCCAATCCACGGTCGACGGCAAGCCGAGCGCCCATTTCGAGCACACCGTGGCGATCACCGATGGGGGCCCCGTAGTGCTCACGGCACCCCCTGCGGCAGGGGAGGAAGTGGGGCCCGCCGGCACCGCCGCCTAGGCGGGGCCGAGGCCATTCACCGGGAAAATTTCCGGCGAACGGCGTCCCCCCCTTGTGAACGCCTCCCCCGGCGATTTATAGTTCCGGGCTCCCACCATCCTGCCCCCAACGGTCGTGCCGGTGGCGACCGGTCAAGTCGAGCGTCTCATGAAGGTCCGTGCCAGCGTCCGTCGCATGTGCGAGAAGTGCAAGATCGTCCGTCGCCGCGGCGTCGTGTTCGTCGTGTGCAGTGATCCTCGTCACAAGCAGCGGCAGGGTTAAATGGCGAGAGGGCTGGATGGCGAGAGCGTTTTCGTCGGTCGTGTGTTTCCGTGGGTCGTCTGATCGTGGTCGGTCGCGTTCGGTTCCTTTTCATGTTCACAGGTGAGTTCGTATGCCGCGTTTGATGGGTGTCGACATCCCGTCCGAGAAGAAGACCATCTACTCGCTGCAATACCTGTATGGCGTCGGGCCGCGGGTCGCGCGGGAGTTGTGCCACAAGGCCGGTGTGAACCCGCTGGGGTCGGCACGCGATCTCCATGAAGACGAATTGGCCCGGCTTGCCGCCCTGCTCGACAAGGACTACGTCGTCGAAGGGCAGTTGCGGCGACAAGTCGCTCAGAATATTTCGCGGCTGAAGGACGTGGGCAGTTATCGGGGGCTGCGTCATCGCCGCGGTCTCCCGGTGCGCGGGCAACGGACCAAAACCAACGCCCGGACCCGCAAGGGCCCCAAGAAGACGGTGGCCGGCAAGAAGGGCGTGAAGGATCTCAAGTAACGCGATCCGCGTTCGAGCGAGAAATACGGCAGGCGCAGCAAGGTCGAAGAGAAGGTCAAGAGAACAGGAACCATGTCGAAGGCACCAAAGGCCAAGAAGAAGAGCGTGACGGCGGGAATCGCCTTCATTGCGGCCAGTTTCAATAACACGACGGTCACGATCACCGACACGCGGGGCGACACGCTCTGTTGGGCCAGTGGCGGCACGTGCGGCTTCAAGGGGAGCCGCAAGGGAACGCCGTTTGCCGGGCAGTGTGCGGCGCAGCAGGCGGCCGAAAAGGCGGCCAAGTTCGGGGTCAAGGACCTCGAGGTGCGGGTGAAGGGCCCGGGCAGCGGGCGGGAGAGCGCCATCACGGCGCTCCAGGCCGCCGGTATGAATGTCAAGAGTATCGAGGACATCACGCCGCTGCCGCACAACGGCTGTCGGCCGCCGAAGAAGCGGCGTGTTTGAAGGCAAGCCGAACAAAAAGTCATTTCGGGAACGATTGGCCGAGGATTAGAGCAGGAACGATATGGGACGTATCACCGGGCCGGTGTGTCGGCTGTGCCGACGCGACGGGCTGAAATTGTTTCTCAAGGGCAGCCGTTGCGACACGCCGAAGTGTGCCTTCGAGCGCCGGTCGACGCCTCCGGGCATGGTGCAAAAGCGTCGCCCCAAGGCCACCGACTACGGGCTGCGGCTGCGGGAAAAGCAGAAGGTCAAGCACTACTATGGCGTGCTCGAGCGGCAGTTTCGCACCTACTTCCGTCATGCCGAGCGGGGCAAGGGCAACACCGGCGAAACGCTGATGTCGACCCTCGAGCGGCGGCTCGACAATGTCGTCCATCGGCTCGGTTTTGCAGCCTCCCGGGCTGCGGCCCGGCAGCTGGTAATGCATGGTCACATCACCGTGAATGGCCGGCGGCTCGATGTTCCCAGTTATCTCGTCAAGGCCGGTGATCTGGTGCGGGTGAAGAACCGGGCCAAGAGTCTGCAGCTCGTTCACGGGGCCTTGGCGGATTTTCGCCGTGACGTCCCCGATTTTCTGTCGCGGGGCGAGGGCGCGATCCCCGAGGGTCGCGTTGATCGTCTGCCCGCGGCGGAAGACGTGTCGATTCCGGTGCAGGCCAACCTGATCATCGAGTTGTGTTCCAAATAACGGAAGGAGTGGTTCGTATGCACATTCGCTGGCGGGGCCTGGAGTTGCCGGGTGCGGTCACGGCCGACACCAAAACGCTTTCCGGAACCTATGGCAAGTTCACGGCCGAGCCGTTCGAGCGCGGCTTCGGCACCACGGTGGGGAATGCCCTGCGCCGGGTGCTCCTCTCCAGCCTGGAGGGGAGTGCGGTCACGCAGATCAAGCTCTCGGGCGCGTTGCATGAGTTCACGACCATCAAGGGCGTGCTCGAGGACGTCACCGACATCGTTCTGGCGGTGAAGAGCCTCGTGGTGAAGAACCACGGCGACTCGACGCGTGTCATTCGCGTCGAGAAGTCGACGAAGGGGCCGATCACGGGCGCCGACATCCAGACGGACGAGGCGGTCGAGGTGGTCAACAAGGATCTCGTCCTCGCGACGCTCACCGACGACGTGCCGTTCGAGCTGGAGATGGTCGTCGAAAACGGCCGAGGCTATGTGCCGTCCAGCGAGCAAAGTCAGGCCTCGCAGGAGATCGGGATCATTCCGCTCGACGCGGTCTTCAGTCCCGTGACCCGAGTGAAGTATGACGTCGAGGAGACCCGCGTCGGCCAGAAGACCAATTACGACAAGCTCACCATGGAGATCTGGACCGACGGCACCGTGTCGCCCGAGATGGCGCTCGTCGAGGCGGCCAAGATTCTCCGGAAGCACCTCAATCCCTTCGTCGGCTACACCGAGCCCGGTCAGGGTCTGGCGGTGCCCGCCGCGTCTGGGTTGTTCAGCGTCGAAGCCCCGTTGGAGAGCCGTCTGGGCATGCTTGTGTCCGACCTGCGGCTGTCGCTGCGGGCGAATAACTGCCTCGAGGAGGCAGGCATCGGCTCGCTTCGTGAGCTCGTGTCGCGGACGCGGGAAGAGCTGCTCGAGATGCGAAATTTCGGCGAAACAACGCTGGAAGAAGTGGAGGAGAAGCTCCGGGAACTGGGGCTCCACCTCGGCATGAATGCGTCCCAGGCCATGGCCGGCGCCTGAGCGGTCGGCGGATCGGCTGCCAGTACGACAAAAACCACCTCACCACAGAACCTCGTAACCAGAGATCCCCGGAACCAGGGATCGCTGTCCAGGAATTCCCGCCATGCGTCATCGTCGAAAGGGCCGTGTCCTCGGCCGTAGTCCTTCCCATCAGCGTGCCTTGCTGCGGAATCTCGCCGCGGCCCTCATGCTGACCGAGCGGGACGTGGACGCCGGCGAAATCGGCGCCGCCAAGGTACCCGGCCGCATCGTCACCACGGTGGCCAAGGCCAAGGAGGTGCGGCCGCTGGTCGAGCGGTGCGTCACGATCGCCAAGCGGGGGCTCCTCGCCCAGGAGAAGGCGCGGCAATTTTCCACGTCGGCCGAGCGGGATTCGGCGGAGTGGAAGAAGTGGCGTTCCGGGACTGTCTGGCAGCAATGGTCCCAGGCCATGGCTCCGGCGGTGACGGCCCGGCGACGGGTCGTGCGGCTGCTCGGCGACAAGGAGGCGGCCCGGATTGTGTTCGAGCGTGTCGCTCCCCGGTTTGCCGACCGGCCGGGTGGATATACCCGGATTTTGAAGCTCGCGACCCCGCGGCTCGGCGATGCCGGACCCCGGGCGATCCTGGAGTTCGTCGGGGCAGACGAGACGGCCCGGGCGCCCGCACCGCGGGTCGAGACGGCCCGGGCCTGACGGTTATTCTGGGCCTGAGGGCATTTTGGGCCTGAATGAGCTCTGCCGCGGCAGCACGGGCCACTGCTATAATTGGCTAGGAATATATTTGGTGGCGGTGTCGCAAACGACCGTTGGAGGCCTCCATGGCCACGATTCGGGTCCCGGTGTGGCTGCCGATCATCGCCGTCACCCTGCTGACGAGTGGCCGAGCGTCGGCGGCTGACGATCACTACGGCATCGAGCCGGTGAGGTTCATCAACGAACGGATCACCGCCGCCTGGTCCGATGCGGACGTCACCCCGGCGGCGTCTGCCACCGACGGCGAGTGGTGTCGGCGGGTCCACCTCGATCTCATCGGGAGGATTCCGACCCTCGAGGAGCTGCGGCGATTCAGCACCGACAGTTCGCCGACCAAGAAGGCCGACCTCGTCGCGCGGCTGCTGGGCGAGGACTATGAAGACGACTATGCGCGGCGGTGGACCGATGTCTGGACGACCTTTCTGATCGGTCGCGACACGACCAACGAGCTGGTCAACCGCGCGGGCATGCGCCAGTGGTTGCGGCGGGCGTTCTCGAAGAACCTACCCTACGACCGGTTCATGGAGGAGCTCGTCACCGCGACGGGCGTCAACGCGAATCGCGACGGCGTCGAAGGCTTCAACGGCGCGACCAACTTCCTCAGCGGAAAGATGTCGGACATGGGGGTCGAGGACGGGGTGCAGGCCACCGCGAAGACGGCCCAAATCTTCCTGGGGGTGCAGGTGCAGTGCACCCAGTGCCACAACCACCCGTTCAACAAGGGCAAGCAGAATCAGTTCTGGGAGATGAACGCGTTCTTCAGGCAGACGCGGGCCCTGCGGAAATACGGGGGCACAGAAGACGTGCAGTTCGTCGAGCTCGCCGACGAGGATTTCGCGGGCCAGGGGGGCAACCCGGCCGAGGCCGAGGTCTTTTACGAACTGCGGAACGGCCTCATGAAGACGGCCTTCCCGGTTTTTCTCGACGGCACCGAGATTTCCAAGCAGGGCTGGCTCCCGGGCGCGATGGAAGACGGCACGCCCTATGGAGTGCATCGCCGCCGGGAGCTCGTCGCGCTCATCAAGCGAAGTCCGCTGTTTCCCCGCGCCCTCGTGAATCGCATCTGGGGGCAGATGCTCGGGTATGGGTTCACGAAGCCCGTCGACGATCTCGGCGAACACAATCCTCCCTCGCATCCCGAGCTCCTCGACGGTCTGGCCGAGCGGTTCGAATCGCAGAGCTTCGATGTCAAGGAGTTGCTGCGCTGGATCGCCCTCTCCAAGCCGTATGCGCTGTCGAGTCGCGGGATCGGGCGTGCCGCCGCCGATGATCCGTCGCTCGGTGGTCCGCCGAAGTTCACCCGGTTTTATCTGCGGCAGATGGAAGCGGAGCAGCTCTACGATTCGCTCTTGACGGCGACGCAGGCCGACAAGACGGCCGCGGGCGAGGAGGCTGCCCGCACGAAGGACGAATGGATGCGGCAGTTCGTCACGGCCTTCGGCACCGACGAGGGCGACGAGAGCACGACCTTCAACGGGTCGATTCCCCAGGTGCTGATGATGTTCAACGGTGAACTCATCAAGAAAGCCACGGGCAAGGATGCGGGCAGTTTTCTGCACCGGGTGGCGGGGGCTGCCGGCAAGAACGACGCCAAGATTCGCGAGCTCTTCCTGGCGGCCCTGGCCCGGGCGCCAAACACGAAGGAAGTGGCCATGGCCAATGCGATGCTGGTGGCCCGCAAGGGCGACGTACCTGGCGTTTTGCAGGACGTCTGGTGGGCGGTGCTGAACTCCAATGAATTCATCATCAATCACTAGCCGAAGACACAGAAAGAAGCCTTCCCGTTTCCGGTATACTTGCTGGCGCACCCCCCCCCCCCCCCACATTTTCTCTAATGCCCCTAGCCAACTCACCACCGCCCCCGCTTCCCCCCCACACTCATTG
>Ga0114946_10000012_pt1 | contig 86593 bp, 70 predicted proteins | sample WalLakDeSediment_FD_88676 | JGI IMG/M metagenome (GOLD analysis project Ga0114946, IMG submission 88676) | Lake sediment microbial communities from Walker lake, Nevada to study Microbial Dark Matter (Phase II) - Walker Lake 11/02/13 Deep Sediment | ecosystem: Environmental > Aquatic >... | reverse complement strand
GAAACCGAAACAGGGGTAGAAACGGCGGCCAACGCGACAGGAGGTGTTGGTAGGGGCAACGGGAGCAACCTCTGAACCGTGGGATCCTTCTTTGCCATGGCGATCGCTTGCCTGAAGGAGGCTTCCTTCGCGCGCCCTTCTGAAGCGTAGTTCTTGCTCAGGTGGATCAAGTCTTTTCGACCCACAGGTCTGAAAGGAGAAAAGGAGAAGGAAAGGCGATTCAAAGGGATATCTCGAGGGGGTGTCGGATGAGACACCTTGGGGACGAACTTGAAGAAACGAATCTTTTCCTTTTCCACCTCCACGAGCTCTCCCTTCAGGGTTTGCAGGGTGAGCCCTCCCGCGGCATCGGAGGTCCCGTACTGAATACCTCCCAATTCGCCGGCCACGATGAATCCAGTCAAAAGGGACGCGTCGGACATCTTGAGCTGAGCGACTTGGATCTGGCTCTCGCAGCGGGCAGAAAAATACTGGAGAATCCTTTGAACCTGGTCTGTGGTAAACCCGGCCAGATACCTGCTGTTCTGCAGTTGAGGCGAATTGGCGACTCTTTGGTATAGTTCAGCCGCCCGACTCCATTCCTCGGACTTTTCCGTGAAATAGGCGGCCGAGAAGAAGGCGTCCGCTTCCAAAGAGGGGTTGTGTTTTCCGGCCATTTGCATGAAGGTAATTCCATCCAAATAGCGCCCCTCCTTGAACGCGCTCAAACCATGGTTGAAGGCAGCCATGGCCGCCAAGGGATGGCAAGGGCTGAGGCGGAGACATCTTCTGTATTCTTCGGACACCCGCTGGTAGGATTCCCCGGCCCAATCCAGACTGGCGGCCAGATTGAAATGAACTTCCGGCCCTTCGGGCCACAAAAGCGCGCATTCTTGCCAGACCTGCGCCGCTTTCATCCAGTCGTTTCTCTGGACCAAGACCTCGGCCTTATCGAAAAGCAACCCTATATCCAATGCCCTGTTCGAATCTTGCTTGGGCGAGATCAGGGCAGAGAGTTCCAAAGCGAAGACATCCCCGGTAGAGAGAAAGATATCCACGATCCACAGACGATTTCCGTCAAAGGCCATGGCTGAGGGGAAGGGACAAGGAGGCTCTACGACGATCCACCCTTCGCCGGAACGGGTGAACCGAAAAAGTTGGCGTTGCTCCGAAGAACATGCCCATAGAAAAGAACCGTCCCATTCTAGGTCATGGAGCACGAAGGGACTTTTAAAAGAGGCTTGTACGGAGCCATCCAAAGGAAGGATCCCATGGAGCGTGTGTGGGAGAGAACCTTCTGCCTGGCAGGAGACCCAGAGAAGATGGCCGTCATAGGCCAATCCCCTGGGTTTGGGTCTGGGGGAAGGGATGCTCCGGATCACGGAGCCCGATCTGCCCAATTTGCAGATTCGATTCTTGGGCCCGTCGCAGGCCCAGAGATGGCCTTCAGCAAAAGCCAGACCCGAAGGGATGAAGTCTTTGGTGGGGATTCTTTCCAACACCTGTCCGGCTGGATCCACGCGCCACAAGGCGCCGAATCCATGCATCGAGGCGAACCAAAACGACTCACCATCCCAGGCCAGACCGTCCGTGGCTCTTATCCCGGATATGTTGGCGCCCTCGATCCAGGAAGTCAACTTGCATGCCAGGAAAAAGAAGAGGAGGAAAAACCGAATCGGATGTGTTCTGGGTCTCAGAAATCCTGCTCTTCTCCAAAGAATGAACCACCCGTTCATGATATTCCTTTTTCCCCATGAGACTGCAGAGGAAGAATTCCATGGTAGCACAGGAAGCCTTCTTTGTATCAAGTCTCATGAAATGGCTCACAAAAAACCAACAATGCTTGCCCTCCTTTCGTACATATTCAGTGAAAGCGATCCAGAGATAAACCGTCGTGGGAAGAGGAGACAGATTGGAATGCCGTGACACGCACTTTCAAACCGTTCGAAAACAGCATCTCTGTTTCTTCTCCGCCAAGGGCTGCGTTTGGATCGCTTTCACTGAATATGTACCTCCCTTCTTCGAGTCATGCTAGGCTAGAAGATATGATGGCTGTTCTTTTCGCTCTATGGCTGACCCTCGCGGATTTGGGTACCGGGGTGCTTTATGGCCCAAGTTGGATACCCTCGTGGGAAGCCGTGTTCGCTTCTGGTATGTCTTTGTTCTTTGTGGCATGGCTTCTGTATCTTGTAACCGCTGTGCCGGTGACATGGGGGGCCAGGAGGTGGTTGGGTTGGGACCAATGGAGCTCGCGCCTGGGTGTCGCTTCCTTCTGGATGTTTTTCTTTCGGTTCGCCGGGTTTTGTGGACTTCTCAATACCTATCGGTCAGTTCCTCATATGATGAAGTTGGCCGGAGCCATTTCGTTGACTCTGCTCGCTGGATGGATTGTGGCATATCTGGCGCGAAAAGGGCTTCGAGCTGGACGTTCCCCAGGTGTGTTGTGTTGTTGGCTCTTTTTGTTGCCTTTTCTAATCGCGGAACTGGTAGCCGGGCTATGGTGGAGGGTCACTTGGCCGCTCGTATCCGTGCATATATGTACCCTTGGAGTTGCGCTGACCTATATTGCCACGTGGATGGCTGCCTTGGGGATGACAGGTCTGTTGGGAGAATCGTTGGGGCGCAGGAAGTCGATGGTCGTGGGTTTGATGATTTGGGCCTTCCTGCCGGTGGCAGGACTCTCGATTCGGGACGTCCTGGAAAGGAAAAAGATTTCTCGGGTGCCCGGGTCCGGGATTCGGAAAGTCCTTCTTGTGACCGTGGATACCTTGAGAAGGGACAGCTTACGTTGTTATGAGCCTTCGGCGCCACCTACGCCAGGCATGGACCTGTTGGCTGGAGAAGGAACGATGTTCCTTCACGCGGTGGCTTCTTCGCCGTGGACATTGCCTTCTTTCGCTTCCTTGATGACCGGGACGTCGCCCGCTGTGCATCTGGCCGTGGACAAGGGAAGTCGACTTCCGGACAGGATACCATGCATGGCCGAATATCTCGGATCTGTTGGTTTCTTTGGTGCGGGAATCGTTTGCAATCCTTATCTTGGACGCGTCTACAAGATAAACAAGGGACTGGATCATTATCATGATTTGACCAGCTTATGGAGCGTGAATCCTCTGGGATTCAAGCTGGCGAGATCCTGGTTGCCGAGGCGATTGCCCATGGGTTTCAACACAGAACAGGTCTCCCTTCTGGCTGTCCGTTGGCTCAGAAGATACGGAGATCGTTCATTTTTCCTCTGGCTGCACATCCTGGACCCCCATCTCCCGTATTCTCCGCCCTCTGGCCTGGAGGAATGCGTGGAAGGCCCTGACAAACAAGCTCCTCGGTATCCAGCCACCATGGCCAGCGCGATCAGGAACGGAGATCACAAGCCGTCGGAAGCGGAGAAACGTTGGGCCAGGATCTTGTATGAGGGGGAGGTGCGAAACGTGGATCGAGCCATATCTCGGGTCGTGAACGCTTTGAGGAGCCAAGGGATTTTGGAGGAGACCTTGGTGGTTCTGCTCAGCGATCATGGGGAGGAATTCTGGGACCATGACGGTTTCGAACACGGACACACCGTGTACGGCGAGTTGTTGAACGTTCCATTGATTTTGCGTGGCCCCGGGATTCCCAAGGCGCGCGTCGTACCCGCCCGGGTCAGTTTGGAGGGATTGGTTCCCACGGTGTTGGATCTATGCGAGGTGCCTTATGTGCCGGAAACCTTCTCTTCCACCTCCTGGTTGCCCTTGTTGAGAGAGTGTCCGGAAAGGACGTGGAAACCAAGGCCGGTGGTGGCTTCCGGAACACTGCACGGACCGGAAAGAACCGCGGTGTATTGGGAAAATCACAAACTCATGTTCATCTCGGAGCAGGAGCAGGGAATAGAAGAGGGCATTTATTTTGATCTGCAGGCCGATCCCTTCGAGATAAATCCAATGCGGGAGGGCGATCTGGACAGCGAGGTGGTCGATGGTTTGCTTTCGGCTTTGGCCGGTCATGTCGCGGACAGCGAACGTCTTCGCGCCTTTTATGGCATTCAAGAGGCAGCAGGCCACAAAGTGAACTCCCACCTCATGAGAGAGCTGCGAGCCCTTGGGTATGTGGATTGAGTATGAACCCTGAATGTTTGAGAGGGTTCAAAACTGATATGATTCTGCACGTCATGAAAAACCCGAGAAAACCAAGAATTCTTCTTTGGATCCTGGTAGTCTTGGCCGGATGGGCTCTTTTCTTCCACGCGAAGCATCGCGTTGGCGGGCATGGTAAGATGCTTTCCACGCAGGACTGGAAGAGCAGTTCTTCCACCGGAGATACGAGAGAGCCTTCCCAGAGGGCTTATGATGGGGATCCGATCACACGATGGAATAATTGTCGGCACCAACATCCGGAGGATTGGTTTCGGGTGGATCTTGGACGTGCGCGAAGGATCGTGGCCATTCATCTGGATTCCAGGAGATGGCCGAACGACTATCCCAGAGCGTGCGTGCTCTCTTTGTCGTCGGATGACGAGAATTATGACGTTGCGTCCATGGAAATGTCAGATGACAAGGGATATACCCAAATCACGCTTTCCCGTCCCCGTCTGGCACGTTACATTCATCTGGCTTTGGCTCAAACCGACGCGCCCTCATCCTGGAGCATCGGTGAGATCCATGTTCTGGCTTTGCCCACAGGTCTTTCCTATGTCATCCGCAGGCTTCTTCCTCTGGGTGGCTTCTTGCTTTCTCTTCTGACTTTGAGCCTGCTTGTGTTCCTCGCTATCTCGAATTGGGACGGCATTGGGTCCTTGTATCGAGGGATCCAGCGTTTCAGTCATTCCTTCGATGACGATCCTTTAAGGATTCATCCTGTGTCGTTCAAGTTCATGATCTTGTTTCATCTTCTTCTGCTCCCTCTTTTCCTTTGGACCCTTTTCAATAATGGCCTTCCCGTTCGATTGATTCGGCACGAGAATATGCTCACCTTTTGGATCGATGGAGAAGAAATCCATCGCCAAGAGACAGAAGATTCCACCGCCGCCACGGTGAGGTTCCGAATGCCTTTCCTTCCGCCGTGTCCGCAGATCCTGACCGGTATTCGTGTTGCGGATCCGAACACAAACGAGACACTGTTTCCCCGAGACGACGTTCCTTCCTGGTCCGAAACTGGGGATCAGCTCTCAAGATCCCCTTGGTTTCATCCCGACCTTCCCCATCGCCTTTTGGCTCCATGGACGAAAAGCGTCACAAATGTGGAATGGATTCAGAAAAGGAATTGGTTGACCGGTAAAAAAGAAGGCAGGGACTACGTCACGCTTCCATTGATGGATCTACAGGATTTCGATCTCACGTTTTCCCTGTGGAATCCCTTGGGCCTGGGATTGGATGTCGTGCCGATTACCCATGGACGGGCCAAAGGTCAATGGTTGAACCTGGATATGCATCTTTTCAGTCCTCGTGGACTTGTATCGGTCCTTTTCAAGAATGAAAGACCTCCCACAACTATCCCCTATCGACCGGGCAATCGACGCTATGCCGCTCTCATCCTCTTCAGAATCACACTGGCGATGGTCGTGGCGGAGATGTTCGTGGTGGCCATCCTGGTCGCGAGTTGCGGCTTGAAATGGGTGTGTACCCATGTATCAGGCTTACTATCTCGCTTTGGCGTGAAGATCTTGATATTTCTTGGGATGGGGCTGGTGGGAGCCGCGTCCCTGTTTCGGCCGGTGATCGTTACTCACGGGCTTGGGCTGCTCGTGTTTTCCGTGATTCTCCTTGTCTTTCCGTATGTTTCCCGTCGAGCGCCCGCGAAGATCGTCGCCCCATTTCTCTTCATTGCTGCATTCGCGACGATCCTGTACGTCAATTACTGGGTGTTCGGGCATTTTCCCAGTTTCGGGGACGAGATGAACTATCTGTTTCAGGCCAGGATTCTCGCAAGTGGAAAGCTCTTTGTCCCGGAGCCGGAACGTTTCGGAGAATTCTTCAAGGTTCCATGGCAGGATCTGTTCGGAGACGATGGAAAAATCTGGGGATTTCACTGCATCGGGAACAGCCTCTTGCTCGCTCTGGGGTTTCTGGTGGGGGCCCCGTGGATCATCCCACCCTTGGTGGGAGCGGGAACTGTGCTTTTCCTCTATCTGCTTTCCTTGGAGATGTATCGGGACAGAAGGACAAGCTTCCTGGTGGGGATTCTGTGTCTGGCGTCCCAGTATTTTCTTGGCCTTATGGGCTCCTTCATGGCCCATGGGCCCACCGTTTTCTTTCTGACCGTCTTCTTCTATTGCCTAGTTCGAAACGTGAGAACCTCTCGAACGAGGTTCGCTGTTGCCAGCGGCGCTTCCCTGGGCATGGGCATGATCATGAGACCTTTGAGCGCGCTTTTGGGGTCTGTCTCCTTTGCCTTTTATGGCGCGTTGAACCTGCTGGCCTCGCGATGGCGATTTCGTTGTTTCGCGGTGTTCTTGATTTTTCTGTCCCTGTTTGGATCCTTGGAATGCGTCCGAGTCTATCTGACCTGCGGAAGATTCACCATGGGATATTATGTGAAAGGACCTCTCACCAGGCCGGATGGTGAACTTTTTTCGGCCGAGCGATTTTCGATCAACAAGGTATTGCATCAGGCCTGGGGAAATGTCACGCATCTGAGCGAACGACTCTACGGGTTGCCCTATTATTTGAATCTGTGTCTTTTCTTCCTTCCCTTTCTCTTGTTCACGAGGAATCGCTGGGACTATCTGCTGCTGCTTTATTTCTTGATCTTTTGGATAGGGCACTCCATCATGTTCTGGCGTGGATACAAGTTCGAGCCTCGTCTGATCTTCGAAAGCTTTCCTGCCTTGGTGATCCTGTCGGCCAGAGGGTGGCATGGATTGTTGACCTTGGATGAAAGATTTCCCAAGGTGATACCATTCGATTGCGCTCGTTGGGTTCGAGGGTTGACATGGATTCTGATAGCATGGTTCCTGACTTTCAACTATACCGTGGATCTGCCCTATCGTTTTCAGTGCGAGTACAAGGATTATTGCAACACGTCTCCCGGAATCAGGGATTCGGTCCTGAAACAAGATATTCACAACGCGATCGTATTCATTGCAAATCTGAACTTCCAATTCGCGCCCATGGTGGTTTACAATGCCCTGGATTTTGAAGGAGATGTCATCTATGCCTTGGATCTGGGCAAGGAGAAGAACCGGGAGCTGATAGAGGCCTATCCTGACCGGCGCGTCTTCTACGTGTCCGGAATGGGCGGTGTATTGGTGGAAGGTCCGAGATGAGAGAAGAGGATGCAATTGAAGGAGCAGGGACATGAGCCCAAGGAGGCATGATCAACCCACGGAGGCTTTGTTTGTGAATCCGCCATCTCCGGATGGGTTTGTCTATATCCGGGATATCAATCGGCATGGCAGGTCTTCCTGGGAAAGGATCATATGGCCCCAGACCAGCCTGGCCTATCTGGCGGCCGTGGCGGAGCGATGCGGTCTGTCCGTGGATGTGGTGGACTGCATTGCCGAGGGAATCGACTGGAAAGGATATGAGCAGATTCTACGCGATACCAGGCCTGCTTATTGTTTCAGCAACATCATCTCAGTGACCTATAGCAACGATTTGAAAGCGCTTTCCCTTGCCAAGGAGATCTCGAAGGCGTGGACGGTCGGTATGGGTCCTCATCTGACCAGTGAACCGTGTAAGACTTTGGAGAGTTCGGAAACGCTGGATTTCATCGTCCTGCATGAAGCCGAGGAGACCTTGAGGGATTTAATTCAGGCCACGAGATCCAGGGAGGATCTGACCGAGGAGACCTTGAGGAGTGTCGCCGGGATTGCCTTTGTCCCGGGACGTCTCTTCGAGGGCGCGTTCAAGGAGCCTCTTGTCACGGAACAGCGGCCTTTTATTCAAGACCTGGATTCCTTGCCCTGGCCCAGGCATGATCTGCTTCCATTGGATCGATACTGGTCTCCTTTTCTGGGACGATACACCTTCGTGGAAGCGAGCCGGGGATGCAAGTTCCGATGCGTTTTCTGCAGGCAGGCCGTGATGTGGGAATGGCAGTTCCGTTGCCGCAGCGCATCCTCGCTTGCCTCTGAAGCCTTGCATGTTCACTCCCTGGGCGTGGATAATATCCTATTTCATGCGGATACCTTCACGTTGAATCCAGGCATGGTCGAGGAACTTTGTGATATCTTGATCGAGAACCATGCACCCTTTCGTTGGGCCTGCAACACTCATGTGAAACCTCTTTTGGGCAGAGATTCCCTGGTACAGAAGATGAAGGCGGCCGGATGCTGGATGATCGCGGTGGGGATCGAATCTGGGGACGACGAGGTCCTGGAGAACATCAAGAAACAGATCACGGTACGGGAAGCCGAACAGGTCGTCAGGATGATCGACAAGGCGGGAATCGAGGCATGGGGCTATTTCGTGCTCGGTTTGCCGGGAGAGACGCTGGAGACGCTGGAAAAGACGATCGATCTTTCGCTTCGTCTGCCCCTGAAGATCGCCAAGTTCGATATCGCGGCACCGTATCCGGGCACGGAATTCTATCGATACGCCCAGGAGCATGGATATTTGAAGGTGGAGCATTACGAAGAGTTGGACCAGAACGCTTCCGCGGTCGTGGAATATCCCCGTCTTTCTCGGTCCCAGATCAAGGAGGCTGCGCGAAGGGCCAATCGCCGGTTTTATCTGCGTCCCAGAATCCTCTCAAGAATGATAAAAGAGGCGAAAGATCTTTCCACGCTCAAAAGCCTGCTTCTGATCATTCGGGACCAGTTTCGGCTTCTCTATGGCTCGTTGAGACGGGAGCGAAGGGACGCGACGATCAGGATGCGAGGGTCCACAGGAACCTCAGGGTGATTCATGGAAACAGAACGAGAACAACGTGATCGAGAGCTGTTCAATGTCCACGCACAGGCCTATTCCCTGAAAGACTTGTACCGACCCAGTGCCCTGGCCAGGGAAAGAAGGCTCAGAGCAACTCTGGCCGTTCTTCCTTTGGACACGAATGTCCGTGTGCTGGAAGTGGGATGCGGGGCCGGGTTCTCGGCGAGGTATCTGGAGGGCCTGTATTCGGAGTTCGTTGGGATCGATTACGCGGAGAATCTCATCGCGTGCGCCCAAGAGTATAACGGAACAGATCGGGCCCACTTTCTGGCGGTCCATGCCAAAGAATACAGACCGGACCAGGCTTTCGATGTGGTCCTGATGGTAGGTGTGCTTCATCATTTTGATGAGATTGAAAAGACATTGAGGGATATCTTGACCCTGGTCAAACCTGGGGGATGGATTCTGGCCAATGAACCGCAGGGGGGAAACGTGTTGATTCAGGGAGCGCGCAAGGTCCGATCCTGGGTGGATTCGGCCTACTCCCCGGAACAGACTCAATTCACGCCGGAAGCCCTTGGAGGGCTTTTCCACGGGGTGGGATTGCATGACATCAGGATCGTTCCCCAGGGACTGTTCTCCACGCCGTTTGCCGAGGTCATGCTCAAGCCGGAAACGTTTTTCCTTCCGCTCTCCAAAGGGTGTATCGCGATGGATCGATGGGCAGAACGGGTCTTGGGACGGTATCTTTCCTCGATCAGTTGGAATGTTATTGCAGCCGGAAGACGTCCTCAGGAAGGTAGGTCCTGATCCTGGCGCTGAAGGTTCGTTACGCGTTCCAGATGCCCGAGAAAGGACAACCGGCGCAAGATCACTTCCGCGAGCATGCCGATCATGGCGCATTGCATGGCAGCCATGGTAAGGACCAAAGTGCTCACATCGGCCAACTGTCCCAGGACGAGATGACTGAACAGAGCCCAGCACAGGGCCAGCGACAGGAGCAATCCGGCGCAAGGAAGAAAGATCTTCAAGGGGGAGAAATACAGGGCCACCCGAAAGATGAGCAGGATGAAATTCAGCGTGTCTTGAATGGGACGTATCTTGGATTGTCCCACCCGACCATGGTAATCGATGGGCAGATAGTGAACCTCGAAGGCGTTCAAGAGCATGGCCAGGGTGATGGTCGTGGTGAAGGAAAACCCATCGGGAAGAATTCCCAGAAAAAGCAGACAGATCTTTCTGTTGAAGATTCGCAAGCCGGAATTGACGTCCGGGATCGATCTGGAAGCCGCGAAATTGGCCAGATAGTTGATGGCGCGCTTCACGGGACGGCGAAGAAGGGGAATTTGCACGGAGGTCCCTGTACGAGCGCCCACCACCATGGCCGCGCCACTTTCTCTCATCTTCTGAATGAGATCCGGGATGCGTTCGTTGGGATAGGTCTTGTCCGCGTCCGTGATGCAGATGGTTTCATATTTTGCGTGAAGGATCCCTGTTTTTAGGGAAGCTCCATAACCTCTGTTCTCAGGGTGTTTCACTAGGCGGATATCCTCAAACTTCTCTACTGCGCTGGCCGTTCCATCCCGCGAACCATCGTCCACCACGATGATCTCATAAGCCTCGAGAGAGGCCTGGGACAGTACGAAACGAAGCTCGTCCAGAACCGACGTGATCGCCTGCACTTCGTTGAAGGCCGGAACGACGACGGAAAGAAACCGAATCTCTTTGACTTGGGAAACCGTATCTGAATGAGAAGGCATATTCTTTTCAATTCCTTCTAGCTACAAGAAGTTGGTTTGCCATGAGAAAATCCATCCGCAACGCGCGGAGAAGCTTTTCAAAGGTCCTTTCCGCTGGAAAGCCGATAGGCGAAAACATGAATTTCTTTGCCTCTAAAATGTTGAAATCATTATTCCTGCATAACGACAGGAGTTCCTCCAGACAGAAACTTTTCTGATGTCCCACATCTTTTAGAATGCCGAGAAAAGTCGCCACTTTATCCATTTGAGGGTCCGGGGTGGTTAGCACGAGCAAACCATGGCTTCTGAGCACTCTGGCACATTCTTTCATGAAGATGTTTGCCTTGGAAAGATGCTCAATCAGAGCTGTGGCAATGACCACATCCATGGAGGCACTCTCTATGGGCAAGCATTGAGCATCGCACTGAAGTTTGTGGATCCCATCGGTGTGTATTGTTTGAAGCAGCTCAAAACAACAGTCCGTACCTATAAAGGTTGTATTCTGAAAGGTTTCTTTCAAACGAACCAGCATGAGTCCATCCGCCGTTCCCAAGTCCAGGATGATTCGTGTAGGTTTATCCTGATGGCATTCAATGGCTTCACGTACTTCGAGGGTCCGACGATTGAGTCGATACATGCACTGACGTTTTCGTAGTCGACCCTCGTGATAATCCATACCGCAAGCGCCGGGATGCAGTATGCGTAGATTTGAACAATCTTTCATCACCGTAACATCCTGAAGCTTCCGAACGGGATTGTCAATTGGAGGATGAAGTAAGGATCGTGTAGTATGGTGGCTTCTCATGGCCACCTTCCATGAAAGAGGTATATCCTGGTCTAGGATAGGGAGGAGAGATCCGCATGCGGAATAGGACAAAGGTCATCTGGACGGTCCTGCTTTGGATCGGGTGGATGATGGGGGAGGATACTTGGGCTGATTCGCGGGCTCGGTGTGAATTCGAAACCATGCCCTCCGAGGTGGAGGAAAACGTCCCGTTCGAGGTGCATCTTCGATACGAAGTCCCCTCAAACCTGGGACAGGTGCAACTTCGTTGTGAGCTCAAGAACAGGGAGAATGTGGTTCTGCAGGGCAAGAGCGCCTTGATTTCAGGCAAGGGTTCTCACCGGTTCCAGCTCATAGCCCCGCAGGTGCGTGAGGCAGGGGTAATTTTTTTGGCAGGATGGATGGGAGAACATTGGACCCAGTCGGTTTGTCCTATCGTGCATGGCGACGAAGTCATGGTGCTTTCCCGGGAAAAGGTTGTGCAGAGAGAAAGACAGAAGAACGAGGTGGATCGACTCCTGGAGGACTGTGGATACAGGGTGAACGAGGCTGGCAATGCCGCGCTATTTTGGGAGAGAGTGCCAGGTTTTCACGAGAAACGGGCCGTGATGGTGCGTGAGCTGGTGGAGGAACACGGCCTGTCTGTCACCCTGTTGGGTGCAGAGCAGATGAGCAATCCCTTTCTTCTGCGCCCGGATCGATTCCAGGTTCTTCTGCTCACGAGCGCGTGGAGTGTTCCCAGAGAATGCGCCGTGCCGGTGGAGCGATACCTGCGCCAAGGGGGACGGATCCTCGCGTTGGGGACTCCTGCGTTTCAGGCGAAGCTATTCAAGGTGGGACACCGTTATCTCGATGAGGAGGCATTGCGGGAGCGTCTTCGTGGGATCGAGCCTGCCCGAATCATGGTGGATTTTTCACGAGAGGATTTGAACGCATGGGAACGTGCGGCTTGCGATATGGAACGTCCCTTCCTCTTGGAAAAGGCTCCCGGCCACGATGGGCGAGAGGATTCGGCTGTTCATATACGGATGCCTCAATACGGGGGATGGGACGGTGCGAGGAGTCCTTCGTTGAACCAGCCCTTCGCCGAAGGCGCCACGCTGACCTGTTTTTGGGCCAAGGGAGGCGAGCGGACCCGGGAAATGCTGGTGGAGTGGGTGGAGATCGATGGGGCCCGATGGATGGCCACGGTTCCTCTCAGCCAGGAATGGAGCTATGTGGTTCTACTTCCGGAAGAGTTCCATTTTTGGAAGGATTGTCCAGCCCAGAATCGGGGAGGGCTTAACGATCGATTTCGTCCGGAACAAGCCCATCGGCTGGCTTTGGGTCTGGCGGACACGCACAACGCTGTGCCTCACGGAGAACATGAATTCTGGGTCGAAGGAATCGCGTGTGCCAGGCGTTCCTTCGAGGAATTGGATCTTGCCGTGGTTCCTGTTCCCTCCATGGAAGGGCTTTGTCCCGGCTATAAATTCTATCCATGTCGTGACACCGCGCGACTTCAAGCGAACCCCGGGCAACGCTGGGTGACGTGGAAACACGGCTCGACCCGAGAGCTTTCCGTGCTGTCCCATCATCCTCGCCCTGCCGGTTCCGGTTTTCAGAAGGGACGTCGCTTCCGATGGATTCCTCTGGTAGAAGCCTTGGGACCGGATGGGGAGCATCGCGGCTCTCCGGCGGCAGTCTGGATCTTTCTGGAGGGGCCTAACGCAGGCAGCGTGGTTGTTTCCATGGCCGTGAACGATGACGTGTTTTATGAGGATGAGGAGAACAAGTCTCTGATCGAGGACTTGATCGGTGTGTTGCTGCAACCTGTCTTTCTGGCCGAAGGTGGAGCCCAGTACAACGCCTATTTCCGGGATGATCGAGAGATACGATTGGGGGCAGAGGTGATGCGCCTGGGGTCTGGACCATGGAAAGACGCGAGGATCAAATTGGCTTTGTTGGACGCTGAGAGGAGTGCCGAGGTATTCTCCGAGACCCTGGAGGTCGGACTGAAACAGGGACGCAAGAATATTGTGGAGGCCGTGTGGCATTGCAAGCAAGGCCTGCCTTCATCGAGATACCAGGCGGGCGCGGAGCTTTGGGTGGACGGGACAAGGGTGGATCATCTGGAACACGAGGTGCTGGTTTGGAAGCCCAGGGAGCATCCGAAATATATGACCCGATCCAAGGGACAGTTCTGGTTGGGCGACAAGCCTTGGTATCCGCATGGAATCAATTACATGCCTTCGACCGGGATTGCCACAGAAGACAACGAGTATTTCGAGTATTGGCTGGAGGCCAGAAGCTATGATCCTCAGGTGGTGGAAAGGGACCTTGCGAGGATCCGGGCGATGGGGATGAACATGGTCAGCGTGTTCATTTATCATAGATCCTTGGAGAGCAGAAACCTGCTGGATCTCTTGGTTCGATGCGAGCGGCATGGACTCAGGGTGAATCTTTCGTTGCGTCCAGGAACACCCATGGAATTTTTGTGGGATCAAATGCGGGAGATCATCGAGGCCTATCGTTTGCCTCTTCATGATAATCTGTTCGCTTATGATCTGGCCTGGGAACCCGTGCATGGCAACCATGAACAGAGGAAGATCTGGGACGAGCAGTGGATCCTTTGGGTGGAGAAGAACCACGGGTCCGTGGTCAAGGCTGAAACGACTTGGGGGAGCGCCATGCCCAGAGAGAATGGCGAACTCACCCATCCCGGCGACCCACAGGTTTCCAGGGAAGGACCCTGGAAAAAGATGGTCGTGGATTACCGACGTTTTTTGAACGAGCTGCTTCGGGAAAGATATGGCCGTGCCAGAGACCTGGTGAAAAGCGTGGATCCCTATCACTTGGTGAGTTTTCGCAAGAACGTGTCCGGGGATCCCACGGTGGATCCCGCCCATACCCTGGCCTATGATTTCCGTGGATTGGCCGGAGCTGTGGATATCTGGTGTCCCGAAGGTTATGGCAGGATAGGGGATTGGGAACGAGTGAAGCCGGGATGTTTCACCGCGGCTTTGGCGCGCATGACCGATCCTGATCTTCCCATCATGTGGGCGGAGTTTGGCATGTCGGTATGGGACAGGCATCGGGAGGAACCCAGTGAGCAGATGTTGGAGGTGGCAGGACGTTTCTACCGGGACTTCTATGAGATGGTGCTTCTTTCCGGGGCCAATGGGTCCGTTTGCTGGTATTATCCTGGAGGTTTCAGGGTGGGAGAGAACAGCGATTATGGGATCATTCATCCGGATGGAACCTGGAGACCAGCGAGTCATGCGATTTTCGAATACGCGGAAAAGATGGGTGCGCGAGAGGCTTTGCCCGAGCCGGAGGAAACCCTGATCGTGGACCTGGACGATTATGCCTCCGGCATTTATGGATTGTATCGTGACATCGAAGGTGTGTTCTGGGAAAAGATGGGGACGACCACGCCGGGATTGATTCCCAGAACCCCTTGAGGTATACCTGTGAAAACCCATGATCGCGTTGGATGGCGTTTCGCCGCCTTCTATTTCATCTCTTTCGCCGCTTTTTCCATGTTCACGATCTATGGCTCGCTCTATTTTCAGCGACGAGGTGTAACCCACGATCAATTGGGAAAGCTTTTCGCCATCCCCGCGCTGATGAACATCCTCGCCCCGCCGTTGTGGGGGATGTGGAGCGATGCCTTACGACAGCGAAAGTTGCCGACGGTTCTCATGCACTTGATCACGGCCGCTGTCTTTCCCTTGTTCTGGTTCTGGAGCGGCGATTCCTGTCTGGTCCTCTACGGTCTCATGGTCCTTTTCGCCTTTTTCTTCATGGCCAGTATTCCCTTGGGGGACGCGTGGACCCTGGATCATATCGCACATCGGGGAGGGGATTACGGGAAGCTGAGGAGCTGGGGATCGATCGGTTTCATTGTGCCTCTGTTCGCTTCTTTATGGGTGTTGAAGAGTTCCAGCGTGAGCACGGCGAGGGATCTCTTGCCGATTTTCGTGGCCTTCAGCGTGTTTCGAGTCCTCTCCGGGTTGTACGCACTCTTTTTGCCGGACGATCACGCTCGTGCTCCAAAGAGTCGGTTGGATTGGCAGGGACTAAAAGCCTATGCCCATCCGTTCGCTTTGACCTTCTTTTTCGCGGTGTTTGTCAACCAGTTTCTGGGACGTTCTTACTACACGTTCTTCAGTATCTATCTGGACGAACAGGGAATCCAGGACAACTGGAAAGGGATGTATTGGGTGGTGGCCGTGTCGGCCGAAACCTGTCTGATGCTGGTGTCTGGAGCGCTATTGAAGCGATTCGGGGCCGTTTCCCTGCTCTTGGTGGGAAACGGAGCCATGGCCTTGCGCACCCTTATCTATGCTCTGGAACCTTCTTGGCAGATCATTCTGGCCACTCAGACCTTACACGCGTTCACCTTCGGGGCCTTCCACGTGGCCTCGATTCAAGTCGTCGATTCGATCACGCCCAAGACCTTGCGGGCCACAGGGCAAACCGTCTATGGAGCGGTGATGGGACTGGGCGGATTTATCGGAGGTGTCGCCGGGGGCAAGGTCGCGGAATCCCTGGGATTGCCGGGACTCTATCTCGTGCTTGCCGTTCTGGCCGGCGTCACTACGGCCATGATGGCTTTAATGTTCCTTCGCTGGCCCAGGCAGGAGTGATTCCGAAAGACCTTGGCCCTGTTTCCGGCGAATATAATGTCATATCTGTACGGCAGGGATAGACCCAGAAAGAGAAAAAGGATCTCGCCGATCTACCTCGGATGGAGGTGCCTTTGACCTGAAAGAGAGCGGAGCATAAGATAGCATGGACATCCCGAGTTGAGGGTAGATCTAGGCTACACGAGGAGTAAATATCCAGTGAAAGCGATCCAAACGCAGCCCTTGGCGGGGAAGAGACAGAGATGCTGTTTTCGAACGGTTTGAAATCCCCTCCCACGCCGAATGCACATTCGGCATATGGGAGGGGATTGGCCATGCTTGGGTGGAAACAGGGACAGGTCGCGCGGTTCGATTTGGTCTTGCGACAGATGATGTTGGGAGGCAAGGATGTGGTCCAAAGATAAGGAAAGGTGGGAGGGATGCAAGGGAGGGAAAGGAGGGAGGGCAACGTGAAACGCGTTGATCGTTCCAGACGAGAATTTCTGAAAACCGCCTTGGGAGGAGCGGTGGGACTGACCTTGTTGTCGGGCCGAGGCAGGTCTTTTTCCCCGAACGAACGAATCGTGGTGGGACACGTCGGGGTGGGAGGCATGGGCAATTCCCACGTGAAATGGTTTGCCGGCATGAAGGATGTGGACATTGCCGCTATCTGCGATGTGGATCGATCGCATCTGGCGGATACCATGGCTCAGCTCAAGGAGAGGCGTCCTGACTGCAGGGTAAAAGGATATACCGATTTTCGAAGGTTGATCGAGCGAAAGGACATCGATGTCATTACCTGCGCCACCCCGGATCATTGGCACGCTCTGGTGGCCATACACGCCTTTGACGCCGGGAAGGACGTATATGGTGAAAAGCCGCTTTCGCACAACTTGGCCGAAGGACAGGCCATGCTCCGTGCCATGGAAAAGAATCAAAGGCTATTTCAATTGGGCACCCAGATCCATGCTGGCGACAACTACCATCGCGTGGTGGAGCTGGTGCGGTCCGGGGCGCTGGGAAAGATCGAGAAGGTGACAATCTGGAAGGAGATGGGACCTTCCGACATCGGGTATCCTGTCCAACAGCCTGTCCCGGCAGGATTGGACTGGGACCTGTGGCTGGGACCAGCTCCGTACACGGAGTACAACCCGAAACGATGTCATTTCACGTTCCGTTATTTTCTGGATTACTCAGGCGGAACCTATGCCGATTTCTGGTGCCATATCGCGGACATCGTCTTTTGGGCTCTCGAGCCCACCGGTCTGAAAAGCGTGGAAGCGAGAGGAGAACGTGCCTGGGACAGCGCTTCTGATGCGCCCGCGTGGCTGGAAGCGGATTTCGAATTCGAGAACCTGACGCTTCATTGGAGACCCAGTATCCCGGATCTTCCCGGGGCGGAAGGCAAGGGAATAGGAGCCTGCTTTCATGGGAGCAAAGGCAGCCTGATCTGCGATTATGGTAGCCGGCAGATTCGGTTGGGCAAGGAGGTGATACAGGATCTGCCTGATGTGCCCCAGTGCGTGCCGCGATCGCCTGGACACCAGCGGAATTTCCTGGATTGTGTCAAGAACCGAAATTTGCCTGAGAGTCATCTGGCTTACGCGAGACAAATGACGCTTCCCATGCACTTGGGACTGGTTTCCTGGAGACTTCGAAGGAAGATCTTTTGGGACTGTCATCAGGAACGATGTATTGGGGATGAAATGGCCAACCGGCTGCTTTCGAGGCCAGGGAGGACACCATGGATGCTCGGATGAAATGGGACTCGGATGATATGATCCGCGGGTTTTCTCAGGAAGAGCCATCTGCCAGGAAAAAGGTCTATGAGGCTGTGACGGGGTTGGCCGCTCCAGGGATTGTTCCTCTCATGGAAATCCTATGTTCTTCAGATCCCAAGGTGAAAACCCTGGCAGAGACTGCGCTGTTTGATTTGTGTGTCCACGCGAGGAATGAAGGAGATCGCAGTCTTAGAAAGGTCCTCTCCAAACTTCAATGGGCTCTTCGGAAGGGTCCCTCTGTCGAGTCCCGAGTGTTGGCTGCCGAACTCATGGGTGTCTTTGATGAATCAAGAAAAGGCAAACGATACCTGCGAAGATCCTTGCGCAGAGCGGAAAGAGAACAGGATTTCAGAATGGCGGACGCTGCAAGATGCGCGCTCTTTCGTATGGGGGAGGCGGTGAATTCATGAGGCCAAGCGGAATCGTATGGCTGGTCCTGCTTTTCGCCATGCCTGCCCTCACTGAGACCCGGCGAGAGGATGCATCTGGTGGCGCTCTGGAGGTTGAAATCAATGTCCTCCAGGCCTTTCGTGGAATACGATATATTCGGCGTCAGGAGCGACATCCACATCCCCAAAATATCCATATCCTTGAGGCGGATCTCGCGGCAAAGGGAATCCGTTTCTTGACGAGCGAGGACAATGGCGAGGGTCCCAGAGAGGTGTGGACCGAAAAGACACGGGATTTCGTGGGACGCGTAGGGGCTCAAGCCGGGATTAATGCCAACTTTTTCATTCATGATCGCAAAAAACATACGGACCTGCTGGGACTGGCCGTGTCCCAGGGCCGCGTGGTGTCAGAATGGGATTCTAATTTTCAACACGGTATTAATATCTCCAAGGACAACCAGGTTGCGTTCGTGAAGCGCGCTGGTGACGCGGAGCGAGGATACTCTACCTTTCCTGAAGATGTAAGGCTTTACAACGCCGTTTCCGGCGGTCCGCTTCTCGTTCTGAAGGGAGACGTCTTGCCCAAAACGGGAGGAGACATCCATCCCAGGACCGCGGTGGGTTTGACCGAAGAGGACAAGCTGCTTCTGGTCGTCGTGGATGGAAGACACCAGGGCTATAGCCGTGGCATGACGATCCACGAATTGGCCCTTCTCATGAAATCGCTCGAAGCCAGGGACGCGCTGGCGCTGGATGGGGGAGGCTCGGCCACGATGGTTTTGGCTGACCCCGTGGCCCGCGTGCTGAATGTGCCGCTTCCCTTTACCTTGGGAGAGAAGGCGAATATGGGTCCCCCCGGGCTGGAACGCGCTGTTGGAAACAGTATCGCGGTCTTTGCCGAGCCCTTGGATGAATCTGAGCTATAATCTCTGCTAACCATGAGAACGCATTCCTATCGCTATCCTTGTATCCTGTGGCTTCTTCTATTGCTCGCGGCGTTTTCCTTTTCATGTAGCAAGCCTGCCAGAGCCAAGAAGCATATGGATATGTCGAGAAAAACGTATCATCAAGCCAGGGCCAGTCTTTTGGCCGGGGACACGAAGCATGCGAAGCTGTTGGCTGAGAAGTCCAGAAAATCCGCCAGAAAGGCATCCGAACTGTTTGGCGCAAGTCCAATGCGGGGCTCTTTGGCTGAACAGGTGGACCTGTCCGAATGTATGGCTGGTCTCTTCGAGAGCCCTGTCTATGCGGTGAAACTGTGGATGAATAGCTTGAAGAAACAGGACTTCGATCTTCTCTTCTATGTGTTGGATCAGAGATTTCTGATGGACCACTTCTTCTCAGGAAGAGAAGCTGCTCTGTCTGAAAAGGAAAGGGCCGCTGTGGAAGCAGCATTTCAGGGAGCGCACAAGAAAAGCTTGGAAAAATACGGGGAATTCTTTGCCGCGTGGGAGGTAGAAGTCAAGGAACTGGAGCATGTGGACAATGAGGCCGTGTTGGAGTGTTGTTTTCAATTGCTGGGCAAGGAGGAAAAGGTTTCCTTCTGGGCATACAGGGAAGGCCTCGTCTGGAGGATCAAGGATTTTTCGGTAAGCAGCGACATGGAAACCCGTGCCAGTGAGATTCTGGCCAGAGCCGGCAGGAGGGTGGATCCAGATATCAACCTTGTGGAATTGTTGAGGGACAAAGGGCTTTTCGAGACCATCTCTGAGGTCTACGGAGAAGGCATTCAGGATCAGGAACAGTGGAGGAATCCTTTGGTCGGACACTATGTCCGATGTGTCGAACCGATCGAGCTTTACCGGGAGGGGAAAATCGTCCTGGTGCCGCAACACACCATGCTTAAGGTGGTTCAACAACACAAGTCAGACAAAGCCATCCTCTTCGTTCGTACCACGGAAGTCGAAACGAGAGATCGCGCTATTGGCGAGGTTCGACTCGAGGATACGGACTACGAAGGAACGGACGAGACCTCCCTGTGGGGCGTCGATTCCCTTGGTGTGGAAGAGAACTGATTTCGTCTTGTCGATGTCGTCCTATAGGCTGATCAATACGAAGACCATCACGAAAAGAGCCACGGTCTCAATGACACCTAGAACGAGCAGATCGTTGGTGAACCCTTCATTCGTTTCCGCGAAGGAATCCGCCGCTCCTGCACCCGCCCTGCCTTGCATCCAGGCCGAGGTGCCCATGGCCATTCCAGCCACGATCCCACCGATCAGGTAGAAGGGCCACCTGGCAATCAGGGTGATTTCCGCTCCGGCGGCCAGCATGGCCTCGGCCTGGCCTCGCATTAGAAGCATAAGGATAAAACCGTAGATGGTCTGGGAAAGAGGAGCACCCACGAAGACAGCCAGTTGGAAGGGCGCCGGTTTCTTTTGGACATAGCATCGTTTCCATGCTCCTAACGCGGCAGCGCCGGCGGCGCCGGTGCCCAAGGCCGAGCCCAAGGCGGCCAAAGCCATGGCCGCTACAGCTCCGGCTTGAGCCAACGCTGCCGACAATTCAGGCTTAACCTCAAGGAAAATATTCACGTTATCCATCTTGCACTTCCTCTCTTCATACTTTGTTTAGGATTGAGGCGCACCTCTCTTGCTTCTGCGGGTAAAAGGCCTGAAGGCAATCCCAGCCCACTCGATACCAATGTGTCCGGAGAATTCAAGTGTATTCAGTCGAATGCCATGGACCAGAACGCCCAGGCTGGCCAAAACAAGGTTCAAGGTGTGTCCAAAGAGGATGATGATGACGCCCACAAGCGTTCCGAATAGTGCGGCCAAAGCTCCCTTGTCTCCACCCATGAGATCTGTTCCAAGCTTGTTGAAGCTGTTGGCTACGTAGAAGGAAGACAAGCCCACAGCGAAAAGGCGGATATAACTCAACACATCCACGAAGCTATTCACGCCACTGCTCAGAATGGCCCCTATGCCTGAACCGATGGATCGATGCAATCTCCAAGAGGGATTGGTGAAAAGGAGGACGAGTAAAACGCCCATAAGGTAGAGCCATATTCCCCACGTCGGGAAAGGATACAAGTCCGGGGCGATGAGCTGGGATCCCAGAAAAAAATTGCCCCAAAGAATAGAGATCCATCCCACTTGGGACAGACAGGTGATAGAAGGGATGGATGCCAGAGCCCTCCAACTGTGTCCGATGCTCAAATGAACGGCTCCGATCAGGAAACATAGACGCTGGGTATTCTTCATGCCCGCGTTGTTCTCTTCGGATGTGAACCATTCCAATCCGCTGAGCAAAGGAGGCAGACTCTCCCTGTCCATGCCAAAAAACGTTCCGGTGAGAAATCCCCAGATGATGGTTGTAAAGCTGAACAGCAGAAGAAGACGGACCGAAACGGTCCTCATCTTTTCAGACCAGGCGTATCCTGCCAGAAGTCCCAAAAAGATCAGGGAACCATATCCGCCATCTCCGAAGATCATGGCAAAAAAGATGGTCATAGAGGTGAGAAAGCAAACGCTGATATCGAATTCCCTGTAGCCTGGTTGAATGCCCACGAAATCGAAGATGGGTTTGGAGATCTCAAGCCACTTGGGGACTGTGATCAGGGTAGGGACCTTCCTGTCCGTCTCTTCGGGGTCGGTGAGAAGAAACGCCCATCCCTCAGTATGGGCCGCTTTTCTCAGATCGTCTTCCCTCCGAGCAGGAATATAACCGGATAGATGGAGGAGACGTTCCTCCTTGCCCATGGAATCCCTTGTTTTCAAAAATTCGGCCACATCCTGTCGATGTAAAAAGGCCTCCTGCAAATCGGGCATTCGGGAAGCCATCTTTCTGAGTTCTTTCTGAAGGCCGGCGATTTCCTGTTCAGTTTTGTCCCACATTTCCTTAAGATGGGCAGGAGATGTCTCCGGAATATGAACTGCCGGGAGTTCCACATCGTCCAGGGGATGGTCACTGATCACAAGGAAATAGATTGCCTTACTCGTCTCCCGCAGGGGTTGAAAAACGACACCCTTGGGCAGCGAAGGAATCTGATTCTTGGGACACGCGCAGGGGAGGACATAGATTCCCTTTTGTTCCAGGACCTTCAGATGGGACGGATTAAACTGTCCCCAGGGTTCGATCTCATCGAGAATCTGTCTGAGATGTTCCGCTTCCTGTTTCTTCTGTTCCAATTCCCTCAGAGAGGAAATGGCCTTGGCTGCGAGCTGCTCTGCCGAAAAATCGGCTAGATCTCCGGCGTCCCCATCCTTGTCCAGGAAGGGTTGAAGACCATACAACGTGGATTTTAGCTCGTCGCAGGCGCGAACCGCCTCGTTGAGTTCTTGGGATTCGTCCGAACCATATTGGGCGTGGAAAATCTCCAATTCTCGTAGCTTTTCCAACGTCTCCTGCCGGTCTTGATCCAAACTGACCAATACGACCTTCTTCATGGCCTCGATCATTGATGTTGTACCTCTTGATGCACCAGCTTGCGTTTGGCGATTTTGGATCGTCCTACAGCCGCTGTTTGTTGATCGCCCAGGAAGATTTGAATTGTGCGGATATTTTCCTTGGCTTTGGGAATCTTTACCTTTTCGAAGAGATTGACCCGCTGCGTGGTGGTTCTGAGTTCGTTCTCTAGAAGCTCCTTCTGAAGGACAAGGGTTCGGGTTTCCACTTCCAGTCTAATGAGGTCCTGATAGGATTGGATTCCTTGATCCATCCAGGGCGAAGATTCGAAGAGATCATGGTCCAGGGGATGAAAACGCACCTCTTGCAGGACATTGATATCCACGCCCGCGACGTTTTTGTCTTCCAGAACAATCTTTTCAATCTTGACCTGATCGAAGACCGTATTGGCCTCGGGCACAGCAAAAAGTCCGATCCATGGCGCCAGTCTGTCCCGAAACTCCTTGACCTTCTTTTCATGTTGGAGCATGGCTTCACTCAAATGCATGACCTCCATCTGAAGCTGTTGCCGTTTCAACTCCAGGGTGGGCAGAAAACGCGTGAACTGCTTCAGCTTGTCCCGCTGTGACTTGAGTTCGGTTTTGCTGAACTTGATTTTCGCCATGGCTTTGATGCGCGGTCTGAAACTAGTTCGCAACCGCCTTTTGTTTGGGCCAGTATTTGTCCAATAGATCCGTTTTGATCCCGGTTTCTGAACGGTCAAAACACTCTGCGAGCGTCTTCCAGCCTTGATCCAGGGCTTCTTCCAGAGGGATATTGATCTTAAGATCCATCATGCGTTTCTCGAAAAACTGTCCGTAGCGCAAGAGTTTTTCATCCCACCCGCTCATTCGAAAACCCATGGACTGTTTCTCTCTGGATTCCAGACAGTCCGCGTAGAGTCGAATCATGGTGTCCATGATGGCCCTATGGTCCTCTCGGGTATCCGCGTTGACCTGTTGTTTTAAACGGCTCAGGGAACTGAATGGATCGATCATTCCATTGCGCAGGTAAAATTGTCCTTCCGTGATATACCCGGTATTGTCGGGCACCGGATGGGTCACATCATCTCCAGGCATGGTGGTGGTGGCCAGAACCGTGATGGATCCAGCGTCATCGAAATCCACCGCCTTCTCGTAGCGAGCCGCCAACTGACTGTAGAGGTCACCCGGGTAGCCTCGATTGGAAGGGATTTGTTCCATGGTGATTGCGATCTCCTTCATGGCATCGGCGAAGTTCGTCATGTCCGTGAGAAGGACAAGTACCCTGTCCCCTTTGATCGCGTAGCTTTCCGCCACGGCCAAGGCCATGTCCGGCACCAACAAGCATTCCACGACCGGGTCTGCAGCGGTGTGAACGAAGAGTACGGAGCGGGACAGCGCGCCATGTTCTTCCAAGGTGTTTCTCAGATACAAGTAATCATCGAATTTGAGTCCCATGCCCCCCAGGATGATGATGTCGACCTCGGCTTGCATGGCGATACGTGCCAAAAGCTCATTGTAGGGTTCTCCTGCCACCGAGAAGATGGGAAGTTTCTGGGACTCTACCAGGGAATTAAACACATCGATCATGGGGATTCCTGTGCGAATCATGTTTTTGGGAATGATGCGCTTGGCCGGGTTGACCGAAGGCCCACCGATGGGAATCAAGTTTTCCGTGATGGAGGGTTTATGATCGCGCGGATTGCCACTGCCGTCGAACACACGGCCCAGAAGATTCTTGCTTTCAGACACCTGCATGGTACGTCCCAGGAAACGAACCTCATCTCCAGTAGAGACGCCCCGACTTCCAGCGAATATTTGCAGGTATACACGGTCGCGGTCCAAGCGAATGACCTGGGCCAAAGAGGTTCCGTGGGCGCTCTTGACCTCGGCCAGCTCCATGTTGGCTATACCGGTGGCTCGGAGCATGATGACGTTCCCAGAGATCTGAAGGATTTTATTGTAGATCTTACGCATGGCGCGCCTCCGCTATGGTCTTATCGATGGATTCGGTCTGGGATTGGAAAGGATCCGATTCGTAGGGCATGTAATTCCAGTCGATAAAGAGCTGTCTGAGTTGATTAAAATAGTTTCGAGCTTGTTCTTTCTCGTCAAATATAAAAGCTGCGTCCAATACCTTCATAACCTTGTCAAACACGAAGCGTTGCCGCTCCTGGGAGCAAGAGGCATCCACGTCGTCGAAGGTGTTTTGCTGCAAGTAAACGGAGTCCAGAAATTCCCCTTTTAGATAGAGGATATAGTCTTCGATCGAAGTGCCTTCTTCTCCCACCACCATCATCATCTGGTGGATATCCTTTCCCCTTCGAAGGAGGGTCTTGGCTCTATGAAGATCCTCCTCATCCACAATGCTCTTGTATTTGGTCCAACTATCCAAAGGATGGATGGATGGGAAACGACGAGCGTTGGCTCGTTCTCTGGATAGACCGAGGAAACAGCCTACCACCTTGAGAGTAGCCTGGGTCACGGGTTCTTCGAAGTTTCCGCCTGCCGGACTTACCGTGCCTCCGATCGTAACGCTTCCCATGCGTCCATCGTTTAGACGAACCAGTCCCGCCCTCTCGTAGAAGCTGGCGACCACGGATTCCAGATAGGCAGGAAAGGCTTCCTCGCCAGGAATCTCTTCCAGACGTCCAGACATTTCTCTCAAGGCCTGGGCCCAACGGGAGGTAGAATCGGCCAGGAGAAGGACGTTGAGTCCCATCTGTCTGTAGTATTCGCTCAGGGTCGTGGCCGCGTACACGGAAGCCTCTCTGGCAGCCACCGGCATGGAGCTGGTGTTGCAAATGATTATGGTTCTGGCAATCAGGGTCTTGCCGGTACGAGGGTCCTGAAGATGCGGAAACTCCCTTAGAATCTCCACGACTTCGCCCGCTCGTTCCCCGCAGGCAGCTACCACCACGATATCGGTCTGTGAGTATTGGCTGAGGGCATGTTGCATTACGGTCTTGCCTGCTCCGAAGGGACCCGGAATACAGAAGGTGCCTCCACGGGCTACCGGGAAGAAGCTGTCAATGATTCTGGTCTGTGTGACCAGGGTATCCGTGGGCAACAGTTTCTCCTTATAGCAGGTGATGGGGCGTTTTACCGGCCAGTTCTGAACCATGGTGGCTTCTCGCTCTTCTCCATGCTCGTTTCTGGCCTTCATCAAGACCGTATCAATATTGTAATTGCCCTTGCCCTTGAGCCATTCGATCTTCCATGTTCCCTGCCAGGAGAAAGGCACCATAATGTGATGTTCGAAGATGCCTTCCGGAACCACGCCCAGGGTGTCTCCAGCTTGCACTGTGTCTGCCACCTTGGCCTTGGGTGTATACTCCCACAGCTTTTCCCTGTCCAAGGGGGAAAGGTACAGACCGGGCTGCAGGAAGAAGCCCGATTTTTCAGCTAGTTCATTCAAGGGGTTCTGCAGTCCGTCATACACCATGGTCAAAATCCCTGGCCCCAGCTCCACGGAGAGCAGCTCGTGGGTAAATTCCACAGGATCCCCCACCCTGATTCCCTTGGAATCTTCAAAAATCTGCATCTCCGCCTGATCGCCACGAACCCGAATAACTTCGCATTTAAGGCGCTTGTCTCCCACCAAAACATAGGCGATTTCGTTCTGGAGCACATAGTCATTGAAGTGAACGCGAATCAGGTTTCCGTTGATCCCGGTGACCACGTTTTCATGTCTGTCCATGGATCGTCTCCGTTCAGGTGGCTTAGTCCGCGCCTAGATTGGCTGGAAACGAGCTTTCTTCCAGCGCCTTGTCCAGGCTACGGTCCAACTGGATTTGTCCTTCCGATGGGTTCAGTCCCAATCGCTTCTCCAGCAGAAGAAGCTTCACGCGATAGAGAAACAACGCGTTTTCATCGAAGTTGTGTCCCACAGCTAGATCCTCCAGAACTTGCCATCTTAGCCTGTCCAATTGTTCTTCCATGCTCAAAGGGTCTTTGGACCAGGCGTCCTGGATCTGTGACTCTATGTGGGAAAAAGCGTCCTTTTCTTCCCTGATGTAGGGCGAACCTTCTCTCTTGACGCGACTGGCGCGAACGCGAACCAGGGCATTTCTCATACAGGTATCGAATGCGTTCCAAACCCGCTCTACGGCAAAAAAGGAATCTTCCCTGGGAATCAGTTGCACGTCTTTCAATTGTTCCCCTATCTCCTGATCCAGGCAGTATGAGCATAGATCCAGAAATTCCTCCGAACGAATCTTGGGCTCTTCGCCCAATCGGAGATAGGGAAGCGAACTAATGAAGTAGTAGTATTGTGAGCCCACGTTTGCGATCAGTCGGTTATTGCTTCTCTTTACTGATAATTTGAAGAATTCTTGGATTCAAATATGCACAGAACATTTCGGTAATGGCCTCGCTTGAAAAATCATGTAATACCGCATCTTCGTTGAAAGAGATCTTGATTCCCGCGTCGATTCCTGAAACCGGTTTGAGTTCCATGGGGTGTAGTTTGAAACGTGAACTGAGGCGTTTCTGAAAGGTGGCACACAAGGTTTCCAATTGGGAAGGATTGGCCATGGCCTCCAGTCCCTTGACCTCAGCATCCTTGGCGTAGGAAAGCGCTAGTTCGTATACGACTTCGGCCAACCGTTCCGGTGTAAGCGCTCCTGCCACTTCCGTTTGAACGATAGAAGTGAGGATCCTTTTAATCTCCGATTCCAAGGAGATAAGGACATCCCTGGCAGCCTGGCGAAGATCTTCGGCGCCTGAAGCCCGTAGCTTTTCGGATTCCGTCTTGGCGGCAGCCAGGATCTTTTGAGCCTGTTCCTTGGCTTGAGAAACCAGGCCCTCAGCTTCGCTCTTGGCCTCTCCAAGAATGCGATGTTTTTCAGTTTCGGCCTTTTCGAGTCCCTCCCGTTGAATGCGGTCCAGAAGGCCCTGTAGATCATCTGCCATGGTAGCGTCTCCTCGATGCCAATGGGGGCAGTTGGGTTCTTGGGTTCAGGTTTGAACCATAAGCGCATAATTATACTGATCTCTGACTCTTAGAGCAAGGAAAAATTTTTCAATGAATCTTGAAATATCGCAGGCCATCCTGGAAACCCAGATCGGGTGTAAATATTCAGTGAAAGCGATCCAGAGACAAACCGTCGTGGGAAGCCGAATGTGGTTTCGGCATCTCTGTCTCTTCTCCGCCAAGGGCTGCGTTTGGATCGCTTTCACTGAATATTTACGATCGAGTTTGTTGGAAGTCTGCCCTTTCCTTTCAAGATTTTTTTCATCAGGGTGTAACTAAGGTCCTGTTTGTGACTACTATATAAAGAAAAACGAGTCAATGTTAATAAAAACCTACCAACGAGAACGAACTCAACAAATATTTCCTTGGAGTCTTGTTTGCGGCCAAGGGCCTGGTTAGGATGTCGCGAAAGGAGAAAAAAAACCATGAGACGATGGACGATGGGGATGGGATTGATTTTGCTTCTGGGAATGATGGTGCCCCTTTGGGGAGAGGATGTGGAAGATGCGCAGGGGGAATGGGAACCCATGAAGCAGGAAGCGTATCGAGGCGACAGGCGGGCCATGCTTCGTGAAGCCATTCAAAACCGTGTCTCAAGTCGCGTAAGAATGGCGGACGAGATGAATCTGAGTCAAGAACAGAAACAAGAGTTCTTTCTTCTCGTGGTGAAATATCGACAGGGTTTCATGGCAGCCCTGGAACAGGCCAAGGAAAAGAAGGCACAGCTTAAGGATCTGGTCCTTTCCAGTGAACACGATGAAGAGGCCATCAGGAGCGTTTCCGGAGATCTGGGGGAGATTCTGGGAGAAATCTCCGTTTTGATCTCTGAATTCGGGATGGATGCCAGAGGGATTCTAAGCGAAGAACAAGTAGATATCTTCATGAAGTTCCAGGAGTCCAAAGACAGTGCCATAAACCACTTCCTTGGATGCTTGCGAGGAGCTGGTTCTGTTCAGTAAGTCTAAACCTTGGGTTCAACCGGGCACGGAAAAGACTGAGATCCCTGTTGGAAAGCCTCGGATGGGAAGGACTGTGTCATGAGTGATCGAATGAACAGGTTTGAGAGTCTGGCTCACAGAGCCAGAGAAGAGATGCCGCCATGGGTGGATGTTTGAGACCAGGTTCTTCGAGAAATCGGCTTTAGGCAGAGAGATTCGGTCTATCCTTTTGTTCTCTTGGCCGCGGGGTCTACGATGACGGCGCTTCTTGTCGCTATGGCGACGATGTCCTTTTTCGATGTCATGATGAGTCCCTGGGATTCCATGTGTGCGATGGTACTTCAGATCATTCCTCGAGAGGTGTAGGCATGCAAGATGAGAAGAACGTAGCTGGTCTCCTGTCTCGATCGACCTGGAGACGACGCCGTTTCGCGTTAATTCTCAGCGGGGTTATGATTTTGGTCAGCGGCATGATTCTTGGTTCCGGCTTCACGGTCATGGTTTTGTGGAGACATGCCACGCACAAGGCAGCTCATCCAGAAGAAGCGCCGGATAGGATCACACGGCATTTGAGGCGAAGATTGAAGCTGACATCAGAACAGACGAAAGCGATTCATGCCATTGTCAAGAGGCATGCAGATGTGCTGGACGAGATCAGACTGGAAGTCGAACCCAGGGTCTACGAGGAATTACATGCTGCCAAGATCGAAATCGAACAAGTGCTTACACCCCGCCAGGCGAAACGATGGAACAGGACCGTTGAGATCATGCGAAAACGCTGGTTCTCTCATATACAGGGGCAGGCTGCTGCTTCAAAGGAAAGGGATCTCGGAACCTGATCTTGGCGAAGGCCTCATGGATGCGGGATGAGGAGGAATGGATCGGCATGCTGGGGTTTAGGATGGCCTTTCCTATCCATTCAGACCATCAGGGATGATTTCGTCCAGCAGCAAGGAAACCATATTCTGGGCTGCCTTCCTCCTGAGTGTCTCGTCTGCGGCCTTGGAATACCAGGCATAGTGCCCGGTAGCTACCACCCTGGGATGAGCCAGAATCACCGTTGTCTCTAAACCCGGAGGCTCTTCAATAAACACGTCCAATCCCGCCCCTCGAATCTTTCCTGTCTCCAGGGCGTTGAGAAGTGCTTCCTCGTCCACAATGGCTCCCCGAGCGGTGTTGATGAGGATGGGACAGCGTTCCATCCTTGCGAAGGCATCCCAATCGATCATTTCTGCCGTTTCTTCGTTCAGATCACAATGAACACTGATGACATCGCTCTGATGGAAAAGGGGGTCTAGTTCCACCTTCTCTGCGCCCAAACGCTGAAATCGTTCCTCCGGCTGATAGGGATCGTGCGCCAGGATACGGGGAAAGAGCGAATGCGCCTTTTGACACAGGGTGCCCCCGATGTTGCCCAGTCCGATGATCCCCAAGGTCATCTCTCGTGTCTCCAACATGGGCGTCCAAGGCAAAGCTCCATATTGACTCTGTACCATGCTGTCGCCTCGCACGATTCCTCTCAAACAAGCGAAGAAGAGCGCGAGAGCGTGATCGGACACCGAATGATTGGCGTATCCAGGGACATTGGCCACGCGAATTCCTCGATCCGTGGCCGCTTCCACGTCGATGTTGTCATATCCCACCCCGTATCGGACCACGGCTCTAAGACCGGGGAGTTTATCCATGAGGTTTCCATCGATATGGCTTCCCCGTACCAGGAGTCCGACAGCGCCCTTGGAAAAGGAGATCTTGTCTTCCATCGTGGAACAGCCTTCAGCGATATCAAGGAGGTATCCGGCTTGTTCGATGATTTGTTTTTCCGTTTCGTATTCACCGTATCCAGTATCCATCACCACAACCCGTTCAGCCATACGATTCGTTTCCTTCCTGCCCCGCCTGTATCAAGACCTTGCCCGGATAACATCACGGAAGGACCACTAGAACGAGACCAGCAGGTGCCAGATATAGGTGTAGGCCAGCTCATCCACTTCTTCCCAAACCCTCTGGACAAGTTCCGCGTCTCCCTGGATCTTGGGAAGTTCCTTGGACTTTTCTTCCCAAGGGATGCATACGCCGGGCTTGGGTTGCTCTTTGTTTTGCTCTTCCATTGAATCCCTCCTCAATATTGTCCATATTCCCGAGTGGCCTCGGTCATGGCTCGTATGTTTTCGATCTTTGCGTCGTTTTGCACGATGGCCGAGGCATCCATGATGTAGCCTCCGTCCTGGGCAACCGTCTGGATGATTCGCTTGCACTCGGCCCTGACTTGATCTTCCGTCCCAAAGGAAAGAAGCGTATTAGGGAGTCCTCCGCTCAAACAGAACTTGTGTCCCAATCTCTTGTGCACGTTCACAATGTCATCCTGGTCCACGTGATAGATGATGCTCCCCTCTGGAAGTTCGGCAAAGGATTCTAGGTGGTGGTTCCAGTTTCCTTCCGCGTACAAGAGAACCTGATGTCCCTGGGACCACAGTTCCTGAAGGATGGGCTTGAGAGTGGCCCAGTAGCAGTTTTTGAAGTGCTCATGGGAGATAAAGGGAACGCATCCTCGATGCATCCACACGGTGATGGGCAGGATCTTCTCGGGATCCGAGCTGGTCATGGCAATATGGCAAAGGTGTGGTGCCAAGGCCTCGCACGCCTTCAGGACCTTGTCGGGTCGCTCGATGAGGTCCATGCAAAGTCCGATGTAGCCCCTGAGCTTGTCTCCCAGAATATCGAGAGGCGCCTTGAGTATGCCCGCGATGGCCCCGGGCATGCCGCACTCTGTCCTGAGCCGTTGCCCTTGGCCGGGAAACGCGCTGAAATAAGAGAGCAAAGCCATGCCACCTTTGAGGAAAGAAAGATTGTTTCTGTAAGACGTGGAATCTCCCTGGGCTTGAACATCCTTCGATGCTCTGGGCAGCCACACATTGAAAAGAAACGCCGTGGGATCCTCGATCAACTGATCATATTCGTTGGGTTTCATGAAAGCCTTTTCTTCAGAGGGCTCCCTGTATTGAAACCCCACGTCCTTTCCAATTTGGATCCCCGGTACACCGTAGTACTCGAGTCCTATGGCTTCGGTGAGACCTGACCACACGTAAACCATGTTTCCTACCACCGCATCCCAGTCGAAATCCGAAGCTGTCTTGACCACCGCGTCAAAGGCTTTTCTGAAATCGTGGGTAACCTCCTGACAGGTGTATCCCGCGTACTTGGCCGTGAACTCCGCGAGGAAGGGACGTAGCGGAACGCAATCAGGTTTCTGGTTCCGCATGGCTGTCACGTACCGATTCAGGCGTTCCTGGTAGAGCTTCTCCATGTCTTGGGTCATGGCATATGCTCCTTTCTTTGGTTGGGTTGGCATGCACTACCATGATACAGGACCTGGTCTTCCTTGGGTTGCAGTCGCTTTCTCGGCTCGACTCGATCGAAAATGCGTATGGTTCGGGTTCACTGAAGGTGTACAAGTGGCCTATACTGTTTTTCTTTCTTCAAAGACATTATGGACCATAGAGGTTGTGTGCATGAAATCTCGTCGATGGCCACTCCTGTTTGTTCTCACGTTTGCTTCCCTCATGACCTGTGAAGGGTTTGCCCTGCCTTCCATCAAGAACAGGATCGCTGTGATCGCGCATCGAGGCGGAGCGTCTTTGGCCCCGGAAAACACCCTGGTTGCCATCGCGAAAGCCATGGAGCTGGGAGCGGACTACGTGGAGGTGGATGTGCGGCAGACTCGTGATGGCTATCTGGTTTGCATGCACGACAGCACCGTGGATCGCACGACCAACGGCCAACTATGTCAAGTACCCTGATATTCCCTTGGATCCTTCCCTCAGGGGACGCCGAAGATGGACCTGTTTTCCATGGGACACACCATCCGCGTAGGCTGAATCACGATGTACTCCCTGGGTTCTGTAGGTTCGCACCCTAGGATTGAGCTTTTCATAGTAGGCGCGAAGTCTGGGATCTCCCTTCCAAATCAGGGCTTGGGTTCGAGCCAGGGTCATCTCTTGGGATTCGAGCTTCTTGTAGAAACCGTCCAGAACCCCGGCATAAAATCTCTGTCTTGCCCTGTTGCCGGAGAGCTTCAGCTTTCTCTTGTATTCCTCCCAGAGCAGGGAAAGAACCTCCCCAAGGTAATGGAAGACATATTCAGCCATATCCAGATTCTCCGGAGTGCCATACACGCAGAGCACAGAACCACGTTTGTTCTCTTTGGCTAGATAGCTGCTTTGCCAAAGGACCTCCACAAAAAAGAAACGGTTGAGGATGGAGGCCATGCGCAGCTCTGAAGATGTCCTTCTTCCCTTGACCTCTCCGAGTGTTCTGGATTGAAAGCGCCTTTCTGTGTCCAGTTGAACCTGGTCTATATTGTACTGCATCATGAGTTGGCGAGCCTTCTGAACCGCTGCCTGGGCTTCGTTCTCGTTGGGACTGTCCGCTAGGGAGAGCAACTTGTTCAGGATACGAAGTATTCTTTCCTGGCCACAGAACCGGGCTTCTCCTTCCGTGTCTTGTGTCCTCCGTCTGTGTCGAGGCAAACATCGGAGTCGTTCGCTGGCTTCCCCAAAGCTTCCTCCATGGGCAGGTTCATCGTGGGGACGAATCACTTCATCCACATACTGGTGAGCCATCTCATGGCGAAGCGTCTCCATGACATCAAGCCATGGATCCTTTTCGATGTGTTCCCTGGAGACAAGAATACGGCGCTTATCTTTGTCCCATTTCCCGAAGGCCGATCGGCCTTCTGAGATCTCGATGACCGGCTTTTTGAGTTGACGGGCAAGATACAGTCCATTGTAATACTCCCACCATATATACAACTGTCTGTTCCAGGCTACGAGCAGATCTTGTCGAAGAGGATCCATGGAAAATGTCCATTCCGTTGGAATGTTTACTGGGAGTATTTAGCCTGGTTGTCCCCATCTATCCCTGTTTTTTTAGCCTTCGGATGATGGACAACGTGTTTTCAACCTTCAGGCGCAGTCCCTGCCAGTCCTTGGCCTCGATGAGATCCTTGGTGATGAGTTGGGAACCGATGCCAACGCAAGCGACGCCTGCCTTGAACCAGGATGCGAGGGACTCTTCCGTGATGTCTACGCCGCCGGTGGGCATGAGGTTCGTCCAGGGCATGGGTCCTTTTAGCGCCTTGACGAACGCAGGACCTCCCACCTGACCCCCGGGGAAAATCTTGATGATCTCGCAGCCTAGTTCCTCGGCCTGTGAGATCTCCGAAGCGCTCCCGCAACCTGGAGAATAAGCGATTTTCCTTCGGTTGCACACCTTGGCCACGTCCGCGTTCAGCACAGGTCCCACCACGAAGTTGGCGCCGCTGGCGATGAACAAGCCTGCACTGACTGAATCTAAAACGGACCCTATCCCGGTAATCATCTCCGGATAATCACGTCTGCACAATCTCTCCAGTTCTCCGAAGACCTGTACGGCAAAGTCGCCTCGGTTGGTGAATTCCAGGATTCGAAGCCCACCCTCGTAGCAGGAACGAACCACGTTTTTTACGACATCCATGTCCTCGTGATAGAACACAGGAACCAGGCCCGTATGGATGATGGTGTTCAGGACTTCCAATCTTGAAAAACGTGCCATAAATCTATGCCTCCCTCCATGGATGAAATCTTTGTGTGACCCCTAAGGGCTCACGCAAAGATAACTTCACATTCTGGAGGGCAATGTTGACATACTCTTCGACCGTGTCTCCATCGCGTATTCCTCAACGTATCTTGGATACGTCTGCGGATCCGCTCAGTCGTTGCGGCCAAATCTAAAGCCAATCAACCTCCTCAGAATGCGAACTTATTGTTGCGTAACCCCTAAGCCTATGTGGGAGAAGGATCCTTGTCAATGGTTCCTTGTCGAGGCTTCGTTGTCGCAGGAGGGGGCAAAGCGCTATTGCTTTCATGAAATCCCAGGGTAATCCATGCGATCCTGGCCAGGGTTCTGAGCCTCAAGCTGGGATGGAACAGGAGCATCATGGATGCAGGGACAGGGACAACGTTCTCGACGCGAAACCGCGTTGCGACCGCGCAGGCCAAGCCGCCCAATCCTGTGATGAGGAAACACAACCTGAACCCTTGGAGTCCCCATCTGTGAATGACCTGTCCTACCAGGATGGGTGTGAGACCCGAGGCCAACGAGGCCATAACCGTCCATACGCTGTTGTATCCCGCCCTATATTCTTGCTGAAGATAACCCATAAGTGTCCGAAGAGCCGCAACCCAAAAGGCAGCGTTGAACAAGGAGGACAAGGACACTACAGCGAGAAGCCCGATGGGAGTCCAGGATGCTCCTGGAATCATAAAAATGGCCATCAACGCGCTGATAGAGTAAGCGGTTAGGGTAAGAGCCATGGTGTGTCCGCTGCCATGATGATTGGAAAAACGCTCCCAGGAGCGGATGGTCAGAAGGATGCCCAAACTTCCCATAGCGGTTATATACATGATGGCCTTGGAAGACATACCGACCGCGTCTCTCATGTACATTACCAGGGATGCACTGAGCCAATTCATACAGCAGATACAGGCCGTGCCAAGCGCCACAAAGCCCAGGAAGGCCCTGTCGTTCAGTGGAACCCTGTAAGAAGAAAAGCTCTGTCTCATGGTGATGGGATGAGACAGTCCAGCTCCTCCAGGGATTTTGGCCATCCAAACCAGACTGGTCAGTCCTGCGGAAACTCCGACAGCATAAATGGAGAGGAAACGGCCCATGGAAGGGGTGCCCTTGAGAAGCGCGCCCAAGGTGAAGGCCACGGCCACATTGATGATTTGGGAAATGGATGTCTCGGTACTAAAGTAGGTGGCTCTCTGTGTTGCCGGTACAATGTCATGTAGCCATGGAAACCATGATCCAGCCCCAATAGCTCGAACGAGACAGAATCCAAGAGTCGCGATCAGAAGAACATGCCAGGCGGAACGGTCTCCCCAACGAGCCATAGCCCATGGCATGATAAAGACCAGAGAGACGAAAAGATAACGAAATATCCATGCGGTGAACATGACTCGCTTGGGTCCCCACCGAGTCACGAGATGAATCGTCAAGGCCACGAGAAGCATGGAGAGGGGCAGCATAGAGATCAGGACACCTACCCAGGAGGGGGGCATTTCTATGGATCTGGCGAAGAGAACGAGGACAGGACCTACAATACATTGCCACGAGAGGACATTGAAACAGACAAACCCCAGAAAACGCCGAGGCGCTGGATCCAGTTCGGAGATGGCGGAAAGGACCGGAATATTCATGAGAGAGTACACGCGTTTCATTTGGAACAGTAAAGATTATATACTCAGGGATCTCACATGCTTCCTCTTCTCGCGATCAAGAGGAACTAGGGGCAAGAGGATCTAGGGGAAAGATCGGAGAGTTGGCCTAAGTTCCCTCCTGAAAACAAGCCACGGCCTCGGAAATGCGAAGGGCGCGGGAATAGATCCTGAGCTTGAGACATCTTTCCGACAAGGCAGGTCCAAGGCGGATTCGCCCCGCCGGATTGAGGCGCCCGAATTCCCCTTCATACCGTCCCCATCCGTATTGTCTTCCTTGTCCCCCGTCGCAGAGTACCCCATCTATCACAAACAAGATCAGCTTGGGTCCATGGTCCACGATGACCGCGATATGGTGGGGATGTTCCTCGTGGAGGAGTCTCTCATCGCTTTCCCAGCAGGCTCGATTCTGGCCCTGGAAAAGAGAGACAACAAAGGTGTTCCTCTCGGTTTGTTCCAGGACGAATCCATTCCCTTGTTCGTTGCGGGAATCAAGGAAAACGCCTTGTTCCTTGGCACTCGGACTGAACCAGCCTTCCAGTGTGAACCCGCCTGTTTCATCCAGATCCAAGGGACAGGCGAGTTTCACTTCGGACGGAGTGAAACTTCTCTCGCTCAGATGGAGGACACGTCCCTGTTGGGGGGCCTTGTTTTCCCTGCCTTGGGACCACAATCCCTCCAGAAGGTCGGGGTCGATCTCATGAACCCGCGCCATGGATTTGTTGGTCGCCGTGATCCAGGTTCTTCCATCCTGTTCGATGAGATCAGGATAACTCATACGAATCTTGGGGTCTGGATCATAGAGAAGAATCTCGGGTTGAGACCAGTGAAGAAAGCCGTCATGCTCCAGTCCCCCTGAGATCCATGCCGGGTTCCTGTCGTTGAAATCCCTGCCGCCATGGTTGTGAAACCAGAAGAGGTAGCGGCCGGACCTGGTTTTCCACACACGAGCGCAAGCCCTGGGCGTCTTGATGAGAGGTCCCTGGGGCGAATAGGTCATGGGTTCCGGAAGATTCCAGGTTTTCCCAGAATCCCTGCTGTAGGTATGACAAGGGTGTCCCAACGTGGTGCGATAGACGCAATACAGGCTTTTTCCATCGTTGAGAGGCACGGCGTTATGTTCCTCCTGCGTGGAGCCAAAATCGGGGTGCCGAAGGCCATGCTCTCCCTCCGGAAGAAGTTCCCAATGTATCTTCGTCGGATCCTTTTCCCAGAGGATGTTGTCTGACCGAAGTAGCCATCCCTCTCCCTGTTCGAGCATATATCTTCCCAGCTTGGTGAAGGCGAAATAGACCGAGCCGTCCAGGATCCAAGGCTTGTCTATTCCCCAGAAGAGCTGGACCTGTCCGTTCCAATCGTTGGTTCGATCGCATGCCGTGACACGAAGAGGAACGCGGTAGCGTTCCCGGGACCAGGTCAGGCCGCCGTCATCTGAGAACCGGTAGCAATACCATCCCAGAGTGTCGGCGCGAATGGCCTCGCCGGAGAGGGTGCGCACGTTCTCTCCGTTGTAGGTATAGAAGCCGTACACACGGCCACCCGGGGTTTTCAAGGGAACGATCCAGGAGGCTTCCGGCCCCTCAGACGGCTCGATGTCCACCAGATCCGACCAGGTCTTGCCGTGATCCCTGCTTCGGGTGCACACCACGTGCTGTGCCACGTGTCCTTCCTGCAGGGGTCCGGTAGTCAGGGTGCACAGCCAGGTGCCATCTTCCAGAAGGACGACATATGGCTCGTCGCAATATCCCTCATTCGGGATGGGAGAGCCGTTCCGTATGTTGTGTGGGTCTTTGTGCTGCCAGGTGTGACCCTGGATCGAGGACCCTACGAGAAGACAGAGTGCATGCATCATGGGAAAAGAAAACATCATCGAGAGGGGTCCTCTATGTCATATACGAAAAGCGTCTCGTCGTGTCGCAGGTAAAGTCGTTTGCCGCAGACCACAGGGTGACAAAGGGACTCTTCCTTGCTTGTCTTGGGAAGTTCGAATTGACTCACGATGTCCAGACCATCCTCTCTCAGAGAGACCAAGGAAACCTTTCTCTGGTTGTCCAGACAATACAATCTTTCGTCAGCGTACAGGATGGATACCTTGTCCAGATCCTTGGTGGAGAATCGTGTCTGCCCTGTGTGGAAATCCACCCCGAAAAAGGCTTTCCCTCCCAATCGACACCCGGAGCCCACGAGAACCCGGTCCAGGAGAATCACGCCTCCATGGCAGTTGTCGAAATCCTCCCGGAACCAGACCCGATCCACTCCCTTGAGATCCTGGTGTATCTTCAGGAGAAGCCCTCCACTAGAATGTCCACAGGTGACGAAAACGTGCCCCTCGTGAAAGACGGGAATGGTGGTGTTCTGCCATACTCTACCAAAGGGGTGGGACCACAAGAGCTGACCTGTGTCCGCGTCCAGGCAGACCACGGACCTGTGGGAAAGGGTGATGAGAAGACGAACACCCTGGTGGGTAACCAGACAGGGGGAACAGTAGGCTGCTCGTTCATCCACGTCTTTGTTGACCCAGATGGGTTCTCCTGAGCGTTTGTCCAGCGCCACCGCGAAGGCTTCCTTCCCCCCCGGCAGGCAGAACACCATTTGATCCTCCACGAGCACATTTTCGGCCAGGGCCCATGTGCCATATCGGGCGCCAAACCGCTCGCTGAGATCCACGGACCATATTTTCTGGCCATCCTGAGCCTGAAAGGCGGACAAGAGACCGGTCGGGTTCATGTGAAAGAGCCAACCGTCCTTATAGGTGGGCGTGGCGCGGGAGCCTGGAGTGGAACCTCTCCAAGCCCTTCCATGGACTGCCTGCCAAAGCAGATGGCCTTTCATGTCCAGGGCCAGAATTCGTTCTTCATTCTGGAAATCTCCGGCCGTGAAGATCTTGCCTTCGGCGATCGAGACCCCGGCGTACCCGATTCCACATGCATCAAAGGACCAAAGCAAAGGGGGGCCTTCCGGGGGCCATGCCTGAAGAAGGCCTGTCTCTCGGGAGATGCCGTCCCTGTGAATGCCCCTAAACTGTGGCCAAAAAGCTTCTTCCAAGGAAGCCGCGAGGCCGGAAAAACAAGGGACAGAGGAGAGGAAGAACACCAGGGTACCCGAGAGAAAGGAACGCATGGTTCCATTATATACTGTATGCTAGACGGCATGGAACTTCCTTGGCAGATGCTTTTTTTGACCGCGTTGTCCCTCTCTCTGGGTTGGGGCATTCGAGGTAATTTCGGACACGAGTCCGGAGCGGCTTTGCCCGGGGCTTTGGCCTCCATGGCGGTCGTGCTCTGTTCCGGCAGGATGGATTGGTGGCCTTTGCTGCCGTATTTCGCCATGTTCGGTGCCTTGGGATGGTCGTTCGGGGGAAGCATTTCCTACATGCAGGTGGTGGGGTATACCCATTCTCCGCATTCGGCCAGTGTGCTTTATGGGTTTTCCAATCTGTTTGTCATCGGTTTCTTGTGGGCAGCTTTGGGCGCAGCCGGAACCGCCTTGCCCGCCTGTGTTCACGGAGAAGAATTGTCCTCTCTCTTTCTGCCGATCCTCCTCGTGTTTCTGGCATGGATCGGGAAAGACATCGTGGAGGATCGCTGGTTTCCCTGCGATTCGGACAAGAGACATGAGAGTCCTCTGTACTGGTATGACACGGATTGGCTGGCTGCGGTCACGGCGGTTTTCGCGGCGATCCTAGTGATCCTTTTCAGGGGAGGAGTGGATCTGGCCACTTCGCTGGTTCTTCACCTCTCCCTGGGTTGGTTTGTCGCCTTTTTTCTCATGGTGCCGGTCCTGGGATTTCGCATGACACCTCCGAGGGGCGACAACTGGGCAGGGTGCGTTGGCATGGTGGTGGGACTTCTTCTGTGGTGCAGGGCGTATGGGTTGGATGGAGTTTCTTGCGCTGCGTGGACATGTGGTTTTATCGGGGGGATCGGATATGCCCTGGCTCAGTTCCTGAAGCTGCTTTTCATCCAATCCGGACGTCAGACCAATTGGCATAGCGTTTTAGAACAATTCCAGGGTTTGTTCCACGGGGTGGGCCTGGCCGTGGCCATGGGTCGTCTGATCCGATATAGCCCGGTCGTATCCGGGGACTTGCCCCCGGCAACCTGGACCCGTGTGTTTGCTGTTCTTTTTGTTCTCGTGGTATTGACCTATCTCAACCACAGAAAGGCGTCTTCCACCTGGGTACAAAAGGTGGAAACCCTTCCAGAACGCTTCTATGGGCTTTGGGTGTCCGGCTATCTGAAAGGACCTGGACGAGTGGGTTGGCTGGAGTTGTTTTATGGCGTTGTGGGCTTTTCCGTGCTGCTTCTTGCCGTGGCCCATCTCAAGCACCCACTTCCGTTCATTCCAGAGAATGTTTTAGGTCAGGGACAACTTTTCTACGTGATCTTTCTCTGGTGGATCGTCTCCTTCAACTTCGAAAGGGCTCTGGTGGCTTTCACGCCGCAAAGGATCATTACCGAGGGAGTGATTGCCCTGAACGCCGTGGTATGTACTTGCCTTGTGGCCATGGGAGCCGGCGCTGTGCTGCTTCGACAGCCTGTCAGCGTGCCGGGCGTGGATTTGGGGTTCAGGCTCTGGGCCACGGTAGTCATCGGGTTCGCCGCTTCCGCTGTGTTCACCTTGGCTTTCTGGCAGGGGAAACGTCGGTGGATCGGGGATGTCCATGTGTCTCACGCTTCCCTTCATATCCGATTCGGGTCGGATCGAACCGCCATCAAGGAGAAACCGAGGGTCGGGGAGGCGCATCCGTAGGGGGACTTTGCGCAAGTCCTCTCATTTCCGCAATGACACTCCTTCCGGAGCTATGCCATCTGTCAAGATGTCATGATGTAATCTGTTTTATGCGCCTTCTTCCCACGCCAATCCTCACACCGTGACCCATTTGGCACAGGATGGTTGATTTTATAGAGAAATTGTTTTATAAAGTAAACAGAATTTAGCATAATTGTTTACTTGGAGAAACAATATGGACAGCGATTCCTTAAGAAGAGTTGTTGCCGAATGGCTGGAAGAATTCGAATTGCCGTCCGGCACCCGTAGAAACCTACCGTTTGGCGGCATCGAAAACCTCAATGACATCCTTGTCCTTGTGGGACCTAGACGTTCTGGGAAAACATACTACATGTACCAACTCATCAGGGACCTCTTGTCCAAAGGGAACTGCACCAAAGCAGACATCCTTTTCGTTGATTTTGAGGACTTCAGGTTCTCTGGGTTTGAAGCAGGGCACGTGGAGAAACTGTTCGTCATCTTCAGAGAACTCGGAGGAAGGAAGCCTGCCTATCTGTTCTTCGACGAGGTACAACGGTTAGAGGGTTGGGACCGAGTTCTGAGAACGCTCCACAACAAAGGGGAATACAAGATCATCGTGTCGGGAAGCAACTCCCAGCTACTGAGTTCCGAAATCACGACAAGACTCCACGGACGATTCAGAGATCTTCTCATTCTCCCCTATTCCTTCGCCGAGCTCCTACAGCGGGAGGGCATCGCCTATTCACAGAGGACTCCGTATACTTCGGCCCGAGGGGACGTCTTGCGGATCTTCGATGCCTATCTCTCCGGTGGGGGGTTCCCTGCTATCGTATCTCAAGCCAGCCTCTTGGAACGCGGGAGGACACTCCAATCCTACTATAGGACCATTTTTTACAAGGACGTGGTGGAACGGTACAACATCAGGGCACGCAGGCTGCTGGAGCAAGTCATGTCAGAGTGTCTGGCCTGTCAGAGTAATCTCTTCTCCATATCGAAATTCGAAAAGCAGCTCAAGCACCACGGACAGCCAGGCAGCAAGAGGACCATCGCCAACTATCTGTCCCATCTTGAGGATGCCTTCTTCATCATCACCAATGAGAAATTCTCCTTTTCGCAGCGCCGCCGCAGTATGAATCCGGTGAAGACTTATCTCATCGACAACGGCTTCTCATCTCTGCTTGGCCCCAGAACTGAAAACAGAGGGGATCTTTTGGAAAACGCTGTGGCACTCCACCTATTCCGAAACGAGAGAGAGATGTTCTACTCCAAACAGGCCCGTGAGTGTGACTTCGTCATCGTGGAGGGAACGAAGCCTAGCAGAGCCATCCAAGTGTGCTGGGAACTCAATCAGAGAACGCAAAGACGGGAAGTCGATGGCCTAATGGAGGCTATGAAGACCTTCGGTATCGGTCAGGCCCTGATCCTTACGTACGATCAGACGGAGACGATCAACGTGGATGGCAAGAGTGTGCCAGTCCTCCCTGTGTGGCGTTGGCTTGTAGACGAGAAGGCTCTATGACCTGGATGGTGTCGCTCACCAAAACTTAATCCACGCATTTTATTTTGACAGTCTGTGTGCATGCTGGTCCTATCCTGACAGGGCGTTGGGGTCATCAGAGGCCTTCAGACCAGCACCGGCGTACACGTAGCTGGACCTAGCATTGATCTCATCTCCCTGCTTCGGGTCCGACTAGGTCTTGAACTGCGCAACTTGGGCTAGATGTGATCTGATCCATGCGCCTCCTTCACACGCAAACTCTCATACCGTGGCCTTGGTGGCTCCTGTGGAGATGCCGCCGTCCACCAAAAGGGTCTGCCCGGTGACATATTCGCTCGCGTCAGAGGCCAAGAAAACCACGGCGCCGTCCAGATCCTGAGGCAGGCCGGGACGTTTCAGCGGGATTCGATCGCAGATGTAAGCGTACCAGTCCTTGTTCTCGTAAAGGACCTGATTTTGGGCGGTTCGGAACCAGCCGGGAGCCAGACAGTTCACGGTAATCCCGTAAGGACCCCAGTCATCGGCCAGACTCATGGTGAGTTGTTTGACGCCTCCTCGGCTCGCGCAATAGGGTCCCAATCCGGCGTATCCGAAGACAGCAGTGACCGACCCTATGTTGATGATACGTCCGTAGGCGCGAGGAATCATGTGTTTGGCTACAGCCTGGGCCATGAAGAAGGTCCCTCGAAGGTTGGTGTCCAGCACCAGGTTCCAATCCTCCCACGATACCTCCAGGGCAGGCTTGCGCACATTGCATCCGGCATTGTTGACCAAGATATCGATCTTGCCATAGCCTTGGATGGCGTTTCCAACCATCTTCTCGATGCTTTTATGGTCACGTACATCCAATTCCAGTGCGAGCGCTCTGTGCCCTAAGACCTCGATTTCCTTTTGAAAGGGCCGAAGGCGTTCCACGTCCCTGCTGGTGATGACCAGGTCTGCACCGGCACGGGAAAGCGCCCGGGCCATGTATTGTCCCAAGCCTCTGCTGGTCCCTGTCACGAGGGCCACCTTGCCGTTGAGATCAAAGGGATTCGCTGCCATGATGTTGTTTCTTTCCTTTCACGGTATAAGGACAACCTTCAGCAGGGGCTCTTTTTTCTTTCGGAGGCGCTCAAACCAAAGAGCTCCTTCGGCCAGAGGAGCCACAGCGCTGAGGATGGGATCGGTTTGCACAGCTCCGGTGGCGATGAGATCGAGGCAATGAGGATATTCTCCGGCAGAGGCGCAGGATCCATGTAGGGTAAGTTCCCGTGTGACTGCGAGTTGAAGCGGAAGCTTTACCGATGATGCCAGGTTGCCTACCATGGCCAGATGTCCTCCCTTCTTCAGAGAACCAAGGACCTCGGCAAAGGTTTCTGGCAGTCCCACGGCTTCCAGGGCAAGGTCTACTTCGATGGATTTTGGCGCGACGAGGGCGCCGAGACGCATAGCTACCTGCACGCGCTTGGGGTTGATATCTACGATATATACCGGATCACAACCCCTGTTTTTGAGCACCTGAAGGGCAAAAAGTCCGATCACACCCGCGCCCACAATCAGGCAGGATTCTCCTCCCTGAATGGGCAAGATTCCTGCCGCATGGCATGAGACAGACAGGGGTTCCACCAAGGCAGCTTGCTCAAAAGTCACATTGTCCGGCAAACGGTGCAGAATCTGTGAAGGGACGGCTACCTGTTCTGCCAAGGCTCCGTGTTGTCTGTATTCCTGGCAAGAAACGCCGAGAACACGTCGTTCGGAACATAGGTTGACACGTCCCTTTCGGCACGAAGAACACTGGTTGCAGAAGATGGTGGAATCAAAGGTGACGCGATCCCCGAGCTGCCAGCCTTTGACCTCGTCACCGATTTGTGCGATGACACCGGCTGCCTCATGTCCCATGATGATGGGGGGAACTCTTCTTCCGGTGCTTCCATCCATCCCGTGCACGTCGCTTCCGCAGATTCCGCAGGCCTTGACGTCTATGAGTACGTCTCGCGGCATGGGGATGGGCTCTGGTACATCCTTGTATTCCAACCGTCCATATTCTTCCAAGAGCAGCGCTTTCATCCACAATGACCCTATCTATCCAATGCCTTGGCGTTCCAGGGCGCGGAGTTCAGATTCCCAGCTTTGCCTTTCTTCCTCTCCGATCGATGGATTTGGCAGAAGACTTCTGCGGGTGCAATTGATCAGAGCCTGAAGTGTCTGGTAGCGGCGTGTTCTGGAAATGGCCGGGACCAGATGGTCCGATGTCACAGACTGAATCTCTTCCAGGGTCAGGCTGTCCCCTTTTATGCTTGCCTTGGCCTTGAGTTCGGATCGAAGGGAGGCAAAACTGGCCGCGGAATAGGGACCAAGCGTGTGACCGAAGGATGCCAGTTCCTGTTCGGAAAGTTCCCTGCCAAGGCTGGGCTCGAGGGTCCACCGAAGAAAGGCTTGTTTGTCCTCGCCCTCCGGATCCAGCACCGGGATGATGAGATCGCCTACGCGTCCCGGACGTCGAATGTCCGGAGACAACAAGTGGATGCGCGCTGTCATGAGTAGCCAATAGACGCGTCCCTTCAGCCTTGGATCCGACATCATGGCCTGGATCTTTCCTGTCAATCGTCGTTCCGTGGCATGGGCGTCAGCGCCCACTCCCCCAAATTGCGTATCGGCTTCATCCACAAAGATGACCACCTTGGCCAGGGCATCCAGGGTTCTGCGAAGACGTTCGAAGATCACATCCGTTTGTCCGAACCACTGGCTTCGAACGTTCTTGAGGACCAAGACCACCATGTCCAGTTCATGGGCTACTGCCTCGAAAATAAAGGTTTTTCCACCCCCAATGGGCCCGCAGACCGCGGCCCCGGGAAGGGTCTGGGAGCCGGACATCCTGAATCTGGGGATCAATTCTTCTCTCAAGAAGTTCTTCAATTTCGAAAACCCTACCACATCGTCCAGGGAATGCTCAGGCTTTGTGAATTCGACGATGTCCTCTCCCAACTGGCTCTGGATAAAGTCTTCCACCTTCTCCACCACATCCTTGGATTGGATGGTTCTTCCCTCATGGGCCGCTCCCTTGAGAAGCTGGTTGAGGGACTGGATGGAAAGTCCGGCCGTGAGAAAGGCGAGCTCCTCCTGGGATCCCCAGAGCCTTGTTTCGGTAGAGCTTTGTTGGCTTTCCATGAACCATTGGATGAAGTGCAACCTCTGGGTTGGATCCGGGGCAGGAATCGGAATGTCCATGACCTGGGGAAGCCTGGCAATGCGATGGTGTACCAGGCTGGAGGACTCGGCCAAGAGAACGACCGAGTCCTTTCCCTCCATGAAACCAGGATCAGAGAACCAGTCGTGGCAGATGCTTACCCTGTGCCTGTCCGCGTCGGATAGGCGGGTGATTTCTCCTTCAGGGATGACCATGTCCGCTCCCTCGATGAGTACGATCAGATCCTCGAACAGCAGAGGTTGGTCGTTGATTCGAGTTCTGGAGCACAGGCACAATTGCCTGAGAAGCTCCAACGCGACCGTGGGTTTGCCCACGGAGTCCATGAGATTGGTCTCAAAGGCTTTGCTCATGGTTTCCAGTTCGGATCTTATCTTTCCATGGGAAAGCATGGTTTCGATCGTCAGGGAATCTGAATCCAAGCCTGTTCGCCATCGAAGCCAAGCATGGCCCAATTTCTCCCTGTCCTTTTCCCCGAGGAAACGAATGGGTCCGTTGAGTTCATAGATGATCACGATGTGATGGTTCACATCCCATTTCATTCCGAGGAACGGAACCAAGGGAACATAGCGTGAGGACTTCTGCATCTGTACATGGAACAAATCGTGTATGTTCCCGGACAGGATGAGACTTCGGGACTGTCCAGAATTGAGGATTCGTCCCGCCTTTTTCAAAAAAGAGTATTCCGGCGTGTTCATGAGAGGATACCACCTCCTCTGCCCTGTTCGACCTGTTCCCAGAATTTCTTGAAAAGATATCTGTCCTGGAGGAAATTTGGATCAAAGGCCGCTTCCCTGATCTTGTTTCTCTGTTCCAGTAACAAATCGAAGTTTCTGTCCTCTTCTGGTTGATAGACCGGGGCCACCTGGTCATAGACGATCGTGGCGCCAGGGGATGTTTTTAACCCTGCCCCCTTCCAATCCCAGTACTGGGACAGTCCCACGACGCGATCTCCCACGTAGAGGGCTTCATTCAGCTCGTGCGTCACGATCAATATGGTGTACGGGGGAGTCCCTCCCTCTGCCTTGGCTTTACAATTCTCCGCGTACAAGGTCAGCAAGGTGCGCTGCAGTTCCTCTCGTGTAGCCTCATCCAAGGCGCCAAAAGGCTCGTCCAGAAGAAGAACATCCGGTTTCATGATCAGGGTTTGCGCCACGGCCACGCGCTGTCTCATCCCTCCGGACATCTGGTGGGGATAGAGACGCGTGGCGTGACCCAGCTTGAATCTTTCGAGCAATTCTCTGGCCTGGCAAAGATGATCCCTTCTCATTCTGCGCCAGCGAGGCCATCGGAAGAGGCGGAAGGCCAAAGACGTTTGATCCAGCATCAATCCCATGGCTACATTCTCCTGGGCGTTGAGAAAGGGGAAGAGGGTGTAGTGTTGGTAAACGATACCTCGATCTCTTCCAGGGCCTTCCACCCGTTTGGCGCCTTGGTCTCCATAAAGCAAAACGCTGCCCTTGTTCGGATGAAGGGTGCCCACAATAGCGTTCAATAAGGTGGATTTTCCGCATCCGCTTGGGCCTACCAGAGCCACGATCTCGCCTCGAAGAATCTCCAGATTGACATCATAGAGAACGTGGTGGTTCCCGAAGGTATGATGGATGGATTTGCATTCGAGAAGTAGATCTTGACGCATGGCGTTACCTGCTATGTCGCTCGTACCAGGGACACATGAATCGTTGAAGGGAAGCAAGGATGAAATCCATTCCAAACCCAAACGCGGCCAGAACAGTCAGATAAGGATAGACTACACTCATGTTCAGAAGCCTGGATTGAAGTCGAATCCTGTAGCCGAATCCCACGTCACCCACAACCATTTCCGCCGCGATGAGGTATACCATGGCAGGGCCGATCTGCAACCGCACCGCGTCGATCAGTTGAGGAAGCACAGTCTTGACAATGACTTCCCAGATCAATTCCACCTGGGAGGCCCCTAAGGTGCTGGCTTTGTAAAGAAATTCGATGCGGACCTCCCTGACGGATAGATACACTGTCTGGGCCAAGGTGGGCAGGATTCCGAAGGCCACCATGGCCACAAACATCTTGAGGTTCGTGCCCACCAGGACAAAAAAGACAGCCAGGGCTGCGGTGGGAGGCACCTTGGCCAGAAGAGAGAGTGGAGGCAAAAGGAAGGCCTCGAAGGCCCCGAAACACCCCATGAGAAGCCCGGCAAGAATGGCACCGGTCATTCCCAGGAAGAGCCCCAGGAAAAGCCGTGAGCCTGTTGCCTTGACATCGACAAGGAGCCAACGTTCCCCGGATCTGGGATTGGCCTCCATTGTCTGTCGTACACCTGCGTAGAGTTGCCCCCAATTGGGGATGGTGGTGTCCTCCGGATTCTTCCTGTGCTGCAGTTCGCTCAAGAGATGATAAGCGGCCAAGAGACACAGGATCGACAAGATTCCAAGAACAGTGGAGGATGGACGTGAGATGGGTTTGCGGATCATTTTCCTTCCAAGGTTCTTTGGATATAGCTTGGGTCGAAACGCAACAGCGCCTGAGGCGCATCCTTTTGAGTGCCATATCCCACGGCCGGTTCCTGGGGAACGATCTCGTGGTTGAGACAAAACTCGACCACCCTTTTCATGATGTCCTGTGTCTTGACATCAGTCAGTGTATCGATCCCCATATCAGGTGTGCCGTAGAATTTGGTCTGTTGTACCACCTTGCGCATGGATTGCAGATCCAGGTGGGAGAATTTTTCTCCCAGGGCAATGAGGGTATCATCCCGGGTAGCGGAATCGGCCATGCGTTGATTGACCGCGTAGAAGGTTTCGATGATCGCGTGGGCAAAATCATTGCCGCCCTTTTTCTTGAGGGAGGCATCTGCGACCACGACCATATCGATGATTTCTCCAGGAATGGTCGTGGAATCGAATAGGACCTTACAGTCCTTTCTCTTGTTGAGGGTCTCCAGCACGAAAGGATTCCAGACCACGATGGCCTTGAATCCCGATTGTTTCTGCTGCATGGCCGTGGCTGCCGCGGCCGGGTCCATGTTCGTGAATTGGTAGTTGGTCTCGCTCTCTCCGAGAAGCTCGAGATTGCGGACAAAACAATATTCTGAAACGGTCTTGGCCAGTCCATACACCTTTTCCTGTTTCAATTGTTGAATGTCCGTGATGGTCTGATCCACGATCAACGCATCCGCTCCGAAACTGGTGGATGTGGGCAGAATAGCGACAGATCTTCTGGTGAGACTGGGGTTGAGCGCATCCATATTGGTGATACAGACCGCGTCGCAATTGTTCGATCCGTACATGACCAGACAGGTGTCGTAATCCGCCTCCTTGAGCTCGATGTCCACGCCCCACTTCTTTTCGATGGGGCCCTGCTTCTTGGGATGGCCATCGATGAGTCCCAGTTCGTGGGCTACGCCAAAGACGCTCCACGATGGATACTCGCTCCACGCCAGGGAAAAACTGGGCACAGGCTGGCTTACTGCTGTGGTAGCCAGCAGCCATGGCAGAACAAGGCAAGGGAGGATCCGTGGGAGGGATGTTGTTGTCGAACGAAAAGAGGATTTCATCTTGTTCTCCTTGTTGAGGGTTGTGCTATTCAGGAAGACCGGGAGCCCGTGTCTCCTTGGATGTCTCAGGTTGGGAAGTCTCCTGTGCTGTCTTGTCCTTTTCTCTCGCCAGACCCACGAGGGCCTCGAACTCATCATTGGCTACCGAGGATCGGGCGTATTCCAGGAATTCCGCTTCCTGTGCCAGGGTATCTGTTCCGGCCAGCTCTTTGGAAATCTTGGCCTCCGCCTTGACCTCCTGACGAAGATCCCGAAGACGTTGTAGCTCCTTGGCTTTGCCTCCCTCGGCAATCCCGGTGAACATGTCGGCCAATTCCTTTTCCTGCTTGGCGGTGATGAAATCCGCTACGCTGTCGGCAGCCTCCGACTTGAGGGATTCGATCTCCCTGGCCAGGGACTGGAGTTGTACCTTGTGTTCGTTGATGCGCTGGTCGTATTCCTGGATGTCCCTTTCCAGTTCCTCTATCCTGGCCTGCTTTTCGGCCAAGGTGGAGGAGAAATCGTTGTACGCGGCCAGGCATTTCATGTATTCCCCGTCCCTCTGGATCTGTTCAGGGTTCAGACCTGAATCCTGCAGCTTCTTCACCGACTGCTTGGCCTTGGCCAGGGCCCCCGCCTTGAGCCTTTCCAACTTCTCTACCTCAGCCGACAGATCCTTGACCTTGGCTATCTTGGACTCCTGCTGGGCGATGAGACTGGCCACGGCCCTCTTGTATTGTTGAATCCTGTTCACCTTTTCCCGAATCACCTCGTCGTACTTGGCTCGAACCACGTGGGGATTGGCGTCCAAGGTTCTCCTGGCCGCGTCGATTTGCCCGGTCATGAGATAACCGACCGCTTTGATCCATCTCCCTATTGCACTCAGCATGACAAGTTGCCTCCTTTCCCTGAAGGATTCACGAGAATCATTCCCTGGAATCTTCTATTCTATTCTATCGTATTGGATCTCCCGGTCCAGCTCCGCCACCCGTTTCTCCACAGCTTCGGCCACTGCCAGACTGGTTTCGAGTTCCTTTCGAATGCGTGCCAGTTCCGTGTTGTCATGATCCTCGGAGAATCGCATGCGCTGCAACCTGGCAAGCAGGATGCCAAGTTGATGGATGCTGTCTGCCACGTCCTGTACCAGATGTTCCCTCTGTTCGAGAATGGGTTCTTTGGCCAGAGGTGTGGACATTTTGCGGGCTGTACTCCAAAGCGTGAGGGTCTGTTTCAAAGAGAGGACGCAGTGAGAAAACAGCTTTTCCACCTTGGAGACGATGTCGAAGATGGACTGCGGATTGAGATTTTGGGACCAGGTTCGATCCTCTTGGAATGCCTTGTGAAGCGCCCTGAGATCCCTGAGCAGGGACTGGGTCCTGGAATCCCTGTCTTTGACCAGTTCTGAATCCAGTTGGTCCAGAGCCTTTTCCTGCTGCATCCTGGTCTTTCGGTCGAGTTCCTCCAACACCTTTTGGAAGGCGCGCTCGTTGCCAAGGAGAAGTCTTGTCAGGAAGATGCCCACTCCGGCAAGGATGGATGCGATTCCAGCGAACGCCGCTGGACCGGACCGAATGTCGAATCCCCAGAGCAGCAGCAGGTCGGTCAGCCCCAGCACACAGGGGATCAAGGACCAAGGGCTGGATATTAGTTTCATCAAGGCCAGTCTCTTGAATTCCTTGGCGTTTATGGTTCCCGTTGGATTTGGAAGATGAGAGTGGGCGTGAGACGCCATGATTCAATAGGTCAATTGACCCAGTTCGAACGTCACGCACTGGGCATCGAGTCCAAGATTAGATGAAGGGGCGGCTATGGCACGGACACGGTGTTTTGGTGTCCCGTTTTCCATGAGGATCGCCGCGGCCGCGTCCGCGCGCTCTTGTGCCAGCTTGCGATTGGCTTCCTTGTCCCCTTCCATTCGGGTATGTCCCACGACCTCAATATAATAGGCCGGCCAGGAGGCCAGTTTTTTGGCCAGAGCTTCCAGTTCTCTCAAGCTTTGCAGATGGAGTCTGGCGGTGCCTCTGGCGAAGGAGATGGGTTCTACGCGCATCTGGGCCACAGGTGAGAGGCGCTCCCATTCTTGTTCCGAGAGCTGTCGGAGGGGCGCTGTTTCGCGTACAGCCTCCAAGTTCTTTTCTTTCCTGGTGTTCTTGGTGTCCTGAAGGACGTCGAGCTGTCGCGCGGGATGGAAGGACTCCTCTTTCATCTGCTTCAGCATCGCGTCGTAAAAGATGGTATGTGCGTTTGGCCCCAGAGGGTCCTTCTGAATCGCGCCAGTTTTGAGCAGTACGTCCGTGATATTGGAAATAATGGTCTCCAATCGCGGAACATCCTTGGCTTCAGGACCGGACAGCAAGCGAAAGTAGGCGTAGTTTTCCAGGGTATTCTTCCATTCGATCCCTTCCACAAGTTTCTTGGCCTGAATAAGGGTCAACGGTTCCCCTCCGATATGTTTGGCGTCCTCCATGACCAGGGCTTCCATGGCTCCAGGCTGGGTATGGTATTCATGGGAAACTCGAAGATATTCTTCAAGCACGGCCCGAACCACCTCGGGTTTTTCACGAAGAAAATGGCGTTCCGCCACAAGGACATCCACGATATACCCCGTCAGCTTGGAACTGTCCAGCAGTATTTGAGCCTTGGGCAGGGACAAAGCCTTGGAAACATAGGGTTCCCACAGCACACAGGCCACCCGATCGGAAGGCCTGGCGGATTTGAATTTTCGGTAGGCATCCTCAGCCCCATCTGCCTGCCATATCCAATCCTGTCTCAACTGAGGCAGGTTGAAGTGTGCGATGACCGTGCGAGCCAGAAACTCGCTGGGGGAATTGCGGGTGAGTATCACGCGCGCCTGAGGGTGGTTGAGATCCTCGAGATGTGGGACGGATTGGCTGTAAGAGACCATGGCGTCCGCTCCCCTGGTCTCATCGATGACCAGGACGATGGTTGCCGGAAATTCACCGATCTGGTTTCCTGCGAGTATAAAGGAGTCCACGGTAAACACCGCCATATCGACCTGTCGATCCTTCAGATTCGCCATTCTCCCGGTGTAGTCCGCCTGATCATCCTGAACAGAAAGCAGGATGCCTCGGGACGCCAGTGCCTCGGCCATTTTGGGAGATCGCAATACGCAATATCCGGAAAAAGAGTCCGCAGCCAGCACGACCTGATGCTCGTATCGGCTATCGGATCCTGTCTGCCTTATCAGGTCTTTCTTGAAGTGGGGAAGGAGAAGGAATTTGGCCGAAATGGCCAAGATGCCGGCCAAGATCAACCAGATCATGGTTGCGAGCAGGATTCCGGTCGCGCTGCGTTTTGCCACGAGAACAAGACCTTTCTCAAGGAACAAAGGAAACGAACTAACGTTTCATGATGGTTTTCCTTGCGATCGTGAAAACCAGTACAACGACGATAACAAGCACCCATATTGGATTTGTGGAGCGTTGAGGCTGAACCTCAGCATGAATTTCCCTGTCTTCCCGAACAATTCGATCCTTGGGGCGGACCGAGGGTTTCTCCCCTATGGGATGATTGCCTGAGGATGCTAGGGCTTGCACGGCTCTGGTCGCAGCTTCATCCGGCAAGGCCTGAATCAAGGCAAAAGCCTCTTCCGTGGTTGAATCGTCCCCGGAACCTGAAATTTCAGCAAACACCTCCTGGATGGCTTTTTTTAGAGAGTCGGGTTGATTGGCGCTTCTGTAGGAGTGCACCTGGGTGGCTAGGGTGTGGGTGGATTTCATGTTGAGACCGATGGCATCAACTGTGATTCCGCGCGCCATGACCTCAGGGACAAATCTATCTACATCCCTGCGATCGTCCGCTTCTCCATCTGTCACAACCAACAATCTGTAGGTGCCATATCCGTACTGCTCTTTTCGTCTTTCCAGAAGCCTGTCCGCTGCCTTCTTGATATAGGCGCCCAGAGGAGTTTTGCCTCCCGGTTGGGGTCTGTGTATGGCGGCGATCAATTTGTCTGAGTCTATGGGACCCAGGGGGTAGATCCAGTCGTCTGAAATGTTGGACGCGCTAAAGACCAGGATCCCTATGTTGGTCTTGTCCGGCAGGCCTTGGATGGCTTCGATGAGCGCCAGTTTGGCTGCGTCCATTTTACTCATGCTGGAACCCTCCATGTTCCTGGACATGGAGCCTGAAGCATCCAGAACGATGAGTACGTTGTGATCATCTATGGCGCTGTACGAGGTCGAATGCGCCATCAACATCATCGTGAAGAACAAGGCAAAGACTGGCCTGAGTCTTGGCATCTTCCGTCTCCTCGCTTTGGAATTAGAAATCGAAATCGGATTGCTGGGTGACTTCGGCGGTCACACGCATCAATCGGAACTCTACTCGCATGTTTTGTTGGGCTTCTTGCATGTTCGAAGGTTTGGCGATAAAAGGTTCCCGTATGCCTACCCCCACGGCCTGAATCTGGGTCGAATCTATGCGCAATCCTTTGGCCTTGGCATAGTCCAGAAGAGAGGCTCTGACCGCTTCAGCCCGTTCTCTGGATAGATTAAGGGCTGCCTGATATATCTCTCTTGGATTGTGATCCGGCACGCCATCGAACGCGCCCCCCTGGATCAGCTCGGCAAGGGTGTCTATGGCAGCGAGATCCAAAGCTTTTCCGTCCAGGGAGTAGATATAGTTCCCGGGGGAACCCGACCGTTTCAATATCCCCTTTTCCATGCCTGCTTTGACCAATTCCAATAGGGTTTTTGTAGGATCTGAATGGCCCCTTACGGCGATGACCGCGTTTCCATATTTGCCTGCCATCTCCACAACCCGTTGATACTCGGTCCCATACTGTACGGCGCTAAAGGTGTCCTGGTTTGGCTCGAACTGGATGGTGAATGCGTATATGGTCTTTTCGTCCAAGGTGCCTCCGGCGCTCAGTTCTTCGATCTCCTGAAGCACTGCCTCTGCCCGAAAACGTTCCCTCTTTTCGACCTGAGTTTTGGTCAGGTATCCGAGAAAAGCGGACGACTCGTAGGCCATCCCGGAGGGGAAGAGTCCTTGCCGAACCTTGGCATATCCTCGGCTTGTGGCCAGATCCAGCGCGGACTTCTGAAAGGCCTCGAATCCGTTGAGATTGTTCTTGTCTTCGAAAAAAGCCACATTGCCTGGATATCCCACGAAAGTGCAATCCGCCAGGAGGCCATGGGCATCTTCTTCCAGGGTGGGAATCACATCCTTTCCATAGATCTGTTGTGTCAACTGCAGCAGTTCCATGTACTTGGTGGACCCCTTGGATTCATACTGTTTTTTCAAGTCCACGACTTCTTCTGCGGCTTTGAGGTATCCGGCCACGAAACGAGTGACGAGATCCTTGTTTTGGTCGTAGAAATCCTTGCGACAGACATAGACGTCGGCAATGGAGCGGGACAGCTCGGCCGTGGATACCAGAACCCTGGACCCCTTGACCGTTCCCTCGGCGCCGGTGCCGACGTTCTGCAATCCCCCGCACAGCCCGATCATATCCGGGGTGATGACAAAACATCCATCGATCTCCGGGCGTTTCTTGAACAGTTCTGCGGGACAGTCATCCGATCCGGTGAGATCCTTTGCCCAGATGACAGATAGATCGTCCCAATTCAGTTGCGCTGTCTTCAGGATATCGTCCAGCATGCCGACATGAGGCCCGCCAGTCTGCAGGACCAATTTGGCGCCCTTCAGATCGCTCACTGTTTTGATTCGGTCTCGTACGACCAGGTGATCTCCGGCTGACCAGGTCATCTGCAGGATGACCACGCCCTTGGTCCTGGGATCACTGCCAATGACCTCGGAGGCCATGCCGATCATTCGGAAGGTACCTCGCAAAAAAGGCGTCTTGCCTTGCATATAATTCCTGACCTGTTGAACGAAGTCGTCCCCGGGCACCAGCTTCAGATTGAGTTTTTGTCCATGAAAGATCGTTTCGCTCTGGGTGGAAAGTCCCCCATTGGCGTAAAACGTGGCCATATCCCCGCCCCAGGTGATGTAGGGAACAAGCAGAGGGGAGGTGGTGGTGACAGGTTGGACCTGGACGTTGCCCACCAGTTTGCCAAAAGGCTCCTCACCGAATGCTTGCGGAGAAAGCAACATCGAGACCAGACAGATTCCCACAAGACGAATCGTTCCATTCATCATCTAGCGCTCCTTGCCTGCGGCCATTCGGCCCATGGTTTACCTCTCTTCTGAATTGGATCGCGCGAGGCATCCCGGGATGGGATCGCCCGGAAGTGCCTTATGCCAGTCATCTAGCCTTTATACACTGACATAGATGCCCCGTCAAGAAATCGGGTGGTAAATATTCAGTGAAAGCGACACAGAGAGTCGCCGTGGTGAGGCAGGCAGGATCACTCCTTGAACCATTTCTTGAGATCGATGCGATAAAAAGGCATCTTATGGGCTGTGACCGGAGGATCAAATCCCGCGTTGGCCACATACGCCACTTGATTTTCAGGATCGAAAACCCAGGAATGCAGGGTGTTTCCAGCTGCCACAGGTCCGTTGGCCAGAACTTGCAGGCACTCTTTGATATCCACTTTTCCTTCCTGGGCCTGGATGATTCTGCCCATCCAGTCGTATCGCTGCCAAGAGTTCTGAAGCTTGAGCAAGGGAATCCCATCCTCCAGCCCTTTGACTTCCATGCCCAATTCCTGTTTCGCGAGCTCTCCATAGGCTTCCAGGAGACGGAGCAATCTGCGCTCAGATACTGGATGGTTGGTTCGTCGAACCGCATCCTCCATGGCCCAGTGTCCCGTCTTATCCGTCTCCTGCGGATCCATGGGAGCGAATACATCGCAATGGGCCGCGTCAGTTTCCAGGGCTCTTCCGTCACGAATTTCACCATGTCCGAGGATGTAATTCCACCCGGTCGTCCTGGGCGTAGTTTGAATCAAGTCCAGAGCTTGGTTCAGATCCTGGGAGGTTTCTAGAACCCTTCTCATGAACAGGAACATAGGCAGTCCGTCAAAGGTGGCGTCCGGTGAAGGAAGGGTCATTTCTCCAAAGGTGATTCCTCGAGCGTTCATTCCGCTCACGCTGCCGATTCCGCCGCTCCAGCCCACCATCATGAAGGGAATGCCGCCGGTGGGACGCCACACCAGGATGACGGCATCCACCTGCGCCCCGCTTTCCGTGTCCCAGTCTAGGTTTCTTCCGTGCAGCAGTCTTCCATCCGAGGTCCATTTCCCCCAGATCGCGAAATTCGAACAGCCAGGAGGGGAATCCGGGTCGAAGTGGAGAAGTTCGGCTTCGGTCACGCCAAGACGTACATCCTCATAGGTGGCATCAAGGAACCCTCCGTCGTGAAGTCCCTTGACCAGTCCCTTCATCTCCTCGATATATTCCGGGGGAAAGTGTTTTTCCATTCTTCTGGATTGCTCGTTGGTATACTCCCGCGTGTAACCGCGGTCCCACAACGCCTTCTTCACATAGCCCTGCTTCATGATGTGTTCGGTTTGCTTCGCCAGAAGACGTCCATGCTGGTATCCCATCTGTTCATGCGTGCCTTGCATGACGCACACGAGAAGCTTTCCCACCCTGTAGAGGCGTCCCGATCCTTCCTTGTCCAGTAGCTTGGGCTTGGCTTTCACAATCTCCGGGGTCCTCAGTCCCTGCAGGATCGGAGGTGTACGCGGGGTCTGAGTTTCCGAGGCCTGCAACAACGTTCCCATCCCTACCCATACGCATGAGACCCGTAGAATGTCGCGGATCCAAGTGGTCTTTTTCAGTTTCATGTTCGATCTCCTTCAGGTTGTTTTCTTCAATCCTCCTGCCGCGCTCATTCTGGTCAGGAGTTCACGCTTGCTCAAATGGCTATAACGACTGGAGCCGATCATGGCCTTCAAGATGTCTTCGTCGATGGGAGGGGAAGAGACTTCCACCGGAGGGGCTTCCTCGATCACATCCGAGGAAGCAGAAGCCGCCTGCGCCTGTGCCTCGGCTTGGTCCTTGAAGCCTGCCTCCAGAACGAACCAGACCCCCTCTTCCAGACTGTCCGCCTGGTCTAACTTTATTGTCACCAGCTTGACGAGGCCCAGGGCCCTGTCGTAACAAGGGCACCCTTTGATTTTTCCGTTGCCAACCATCCGCTTCAGGGTCTTGCGAATCGAGTCCAGAGCGTCGACGGCTTGGGACTCGGCGTAGACATCCTCCAACAACGGTCCCACCCTGTTGTACGCGTCCTTGTGAACGCTCAAGAGCCAGAAAAGCTCCTTCTGGGAGAACACCCTGTTTTCCCCCTTGATATCCCAAACCAAACAGACCGCTTCCTCGTAGAGTTGGGGATGTCCCAGGGATTCCTTCGAAAGCAGCGTGCCTGTCAAAAATTCCATGACAGAGTCGCGCACATCTTCTTGGGAGCGGTCCCTGTCCAGCACCAGCCGCAGCAGGGGGATGGCGTTCAGCGCGTTCTCCTTGCTTGTCATCAGTCGCTTCAAACCCTCCATCATGGGCTCTATCTCGCCCTTTCTATAGAAGCCATCCAATTCCTTGTGTACTTGCTTGAATACGGTCTCTACGATTCGTTGGAGGGTGCTTTCAAAGGTCTCTTCCTTCCGTAAAGTTTCCTGGAACGATTCGCCTTCCAAGGCCGAGACCAGGGCTTCTCCTTCGATTTCTGTCAACATCAAAGGCGCTTCTTCCCGCAGCGTGACTTGGGTGGATTCAACTCCCATTTCCTGCAGGAAATCCTGTACCAGCGCTTCCCTTTGCAACGTCTCTTCCTCCTGGGTGATGCGCTGCAAATAGGTGCGATCCTCGTTGGGAAACAGTTCTCTGTTTAAGGCGCGCAGCAGCCAGTACTGGTACACGGAAGGATTGCGCCTGTTCCTACGGGCTCCCCGGTTCAGAATCAACAGCGAACTTTTTCGCGTCAAGCGGAAGGTGTTGCCGGTCATCCTGCCCCGAATGTTCACCGAGATCTGCAGGGTCGATTCTGAGGGACAATCCAAGGAAAGGACCCCGGAATCCAAGAGATATTTCTCCATTTCCAGCAGGAATGCCATGCCGGACACGGTCTTGTCCGTGGCGAATGGCTGGTAGAGGGACAACAGGTCCCTGCGTTTTTCCGGGGCATAGAAGGCGAACCCGAACAATCCCCCGAACACCTTATTGTACACCGTGATCTCCGGAAGCCTGTCCCTCATCACGATCGGGAGCTTTCCGATCAGCACGCTCAATGCTCCAAGGATCTTCGCGTGGTCGGAGTGCGGTTGTTCTTTTAGGGCGCCACGGGCCTTGTCCAGGATAAAATCACGCAACCCTCGAAGCAGGAGTCGTTGTCTCTCCTTGGGAATCCGTCTCAACGGGATGGCCCCGAGATACTCCTGCATCCTGCCCCTTTCCAGGCATTCCACCTGCGCATAGAGAATCCCGTCGATCTCGACTACGTTGGCTACCCTGGCTCGATCACCCATCAGGGGTGGTTCTCCCGTGTGTTGTGGTCTGCCGAACTAGGATTGACGTCCCTCGATTCCCAAGAGCAGAATCCCTGCGGCCATGAGAAGACGTCGATCGATGAGCGGATCTGCTTTCAAGATGTTCATGGTGCATTTGAATACAAAGGGGTTGAACGCCTGTTGGATTTGCGCCACCTTCTCTTCGTGGATGGTGAAAATGGCATAGGATTGGGGGACCACGTTGATGAAGCGGCTAATCAAAGCCCCGAGCATACTGGTCTCGGACAACTTCCCGACTTCCCTTTCATCAGGAGAGAGAAGAATCCACTCGTCTTTGACCATGGATTTCAATCCCTTCCGTTTCAAGGAGCCCACACTTTCCCCGGTCGTCGCGTCGGTCACGTGGTAGGTGGCGTTGATATCCAGGATTTTGGGAGTTTTGATGATGAGGAGCTCTTGGGACTTTTCTTCGTCGGCATAGACCCGAAAATCTTCTTTCAATTTGAAAGCCTTCTGTTCGGAGTAGAACAGCACGTTGCCTCGTTCGTCATAGACGTGAAAAGCGCCTCCCAAGAGCTTAAAAACCTTTTTCCTGAAAAGATACGTGTCATGCGTGAATGCGGGATGAAGATCACCTCTTGTTTCCATGAGCCACTCCTTTCCCGAACGCGAAATCATCTGTTCGCGCCGAACCCAATTCTATCCGAAATTCCCGGTTCGCCCAAGAGATCCATCCGCGCCGCAGAGGATCTCCCTAAAATGCGGCAGGTATCATCACCGCTGGTGTGATCCATCCGCGCCGTAGAGGATCTCCACGGCGTTACGCACGTATTGCTCCGAGGAAAGGCCTTCCATCGCCTCTTCCGGGAACTGAACCGCCTCCTTCAATCGATCGGCCAGATTGTCGAACAGCTCCACGCGAGCCTGGGGAACCAACTGTTCCCTTCGAAGAACAGCCCGCAGAGCCAGATCCGCTTCCTCGACCGGGACACGTTGACGAAGACGAGCTGTCAGGTGAGGATGGGGCCTGAAGGAATTGAATTTTCCTGTGGCGATCTGGTCCAGATCCACCCTTTCGGGCTTGGGATTGCGAACGACCAGGGTATTGGCCGCCAAGTCCCCCAACCTCTGAGCCTTGGAACTGAGCAGACAGGACAGGCCTCCCAGCAAATAGAAGAGGGGAAGCTGGTCCACAAAACGCAAAAGATTGCGCAGGACGATCTGGCTGAACTGAAGCTGTAAGCCCTGCTCGTCCATGACACGCAGCCGAAAAAGCCGTTTGCCAAGGGTTTGTCCCCTCCAGAGCCATTCCAACGCGATCCCATATCCTATACCCACCACGAACTGTCCCAGCACGAACAGGGCGGATGCGACATCCAAGTTTAGCAAGCCCAAGAACCTGAAGACACTGGCAAGAAGGGACAGGATCAACTGAATGCACAGGCAGTCCAGGATCCATGCCAGGAATCGGGTCAAGGGGCCTGCCAGAAGCAGGGAGAACTCGATTCCTTCCGGGGTTTGGATGGTCAGCTTGTTGTATCGTTCCTCAAGCATGCTGAGCGTCCTTTTCCCTGCCGCACCAGACAAGCCAGAGAAGAAGCAGGATCCATTCCGAGAGTCCCAGGGCGATCTTGAAGGCGTAGGGCAGGACAGGCTCATGGTACTGGGAAAGGAAGGCTTCGATCAGCCCTGCCCAGACCAGCAACGCCCCCACACCAAAGATCAGACAGACCAGATCTTCGGAGATATTTCTCATCCGTATCCTCAAGTTGGCCCGGTCTCCGTGTCCAATCAGCCCCCGGGCCAGAACCAGCCCGGCTTGTCCCGCGATCAGGATGGCCGGAATTTCCACCACGCCGTGCGGCAAAAGCCATCCCATCAGGAACAGGCCCTTCCCTGCCACCAGATAGTCCGTTGCCACGGCGCCCAACATGACGCCGTTCGTGAAAAGAAGCAAGATTGTGCCCACGCCCCATGTCATACCCAGGGCCAGAGCCAGAATGGCGATCTTCGTGTTGTGCTGCATCAGAAAGGCGGCAAACTGCGCCTTGGATCCATGCAGTCTATCCTCTTTCACATTTTCCTCCTGGGCCACTCTTTCACGAGGGTCCTGCATCAAATGCGAAAAAGGCATCAGAACCTCCTTGCTCCCAGGATCCAGCAACATTGCTCCGACGCCGAACAGCGCGCCGGACGCGGTGATGGCCAGGGAGAGATAAAACGCGTTTACGTGCCTGCGAAAGGCCTGGGGAAACCATCTCAGAAGAAAGGTGAAGGGAGCCAAACGAAGGGGTCTGGCCCGATTCTCGTGGATCTGGCTGTAGGCGTGTCCCACCAGGACTTCCAGGTACTGTCTGAGATCGGGCTTGGACGAAAAGGTTCTTAGCTTGGCCAGATCCGCGGAAGTCCTCTGGTAGAGATAGTGCAGCCGCCTGGCCTCGTTCAGCGACAAGGTGTGGAAGGTGTCGCTTTCCAGGGTTTCCAGGAGTTTTTCCAATTCCACCCAATAGGGTTTTTCTTGCCTGAGGAAACGTTCGATATCGATGATCAAAGGATTTGTCTCCGTTTGACGTTGATATATTGCTGGACCAGTTCGAGACACATCAGGTCGTTTTTCAAGAGATGAAAACGAACCCCATGTCGATCCAACAGTTTCTCCAGTTCCCGCAGATTCTGCCATTGGAAGTGTCCGGCCAGATGTTCGTAGAGATGATCCAGCTTCTGCACCGGGTCGCCTTGGAACAAGGGCGCGGCCCCGGCCGGGTGAAGCATGTTGACCAGCACCAGATGTTGTCGGGAGATAAGGTTCATGTTGCGCACGAAGGATTCTGTGAGGACAGGGTCTTCCAAATGGGTGAGGAAGACCACGAGGGCGCGACGACGAAGACGAAGACGGATGAAGGTGCAAACCTCGTCGAAGTCCGGACTGATCGGACGCGCCTGCAAGGTGTACAAGGCGTCCCTGCACGAATCGAAATGGGTCTTGCCTGACTTGGCCCGAACGAACCTGTTCACGCGATCTCCGAACGTAAGCAGGCCGAACAGGTCCCCTTGCCGTTCTGCCACCAATCCGAGAAGTAGAGCCGAAGCGATGTATCGATCCAGAATGGTGTCCGTGTCCTCGGCGCTCCTACAGGGACGGGCGCTCAACCGGGAGGCGTCCAACACCACATAGACCTCCTGGGTCTTCTCGATCTGGAACTCCTTGGTGATGGGACGTCCCCTCTTGGCTGTGGCTTTCCAATGGATGTCATCGAAGCTGTCCCCGGGCACGTATTCCCTGAGTTTCTCGAATTCCTTGCCTTGTCCCACTTGACGCAAAGGGTGCAGTCCCAGAAGTCCCTTGTTCAAAAAAATCGAGGCCAGGTGTCTTCTCTCGGAGAGCAAATTGGGATACACGCGAATCTCGCAGTGTTGGGACTGGCTTTGCCGGTGACACCAGAACCCGCAGGGGGAGTCCCTTTCCAGACGACAGGACTCCAGGAGGAACTGCCCCCTCTCCAACGGATGACACGGCCACGCAACGCGGCTGAATTCCTGTCCTTTCGGCAGGAGCGTCTCGATGCGATCCTGTTCTATCTCGAACGCGGATGGCAGCGGGACCCCGATGCGAAGGTGAAGACTTTGTTTCGTGAGGTTTCGAATCTCCACTTCCAGCAGACCCTGCCTGGAACGGGTCATTCGGGAGGTCTTGGGAAGACGGACTTCGATCCTGGCGAGCCGTCTCGAGCCCAGAACCGCGTCCAGAAGCGCCAGAGATACGAAACCACCGACCATGCCCAGGCACAGTCCCTTCGCTGAAGGAGCCATGCCGGCGAGCACGGAACATGGCAACCCGATGAGGGCTGTCCACACCAGGAGTCGCTGATGGGGGACAATCATCTTGGTACAGCCACCTCTTCCAGGATTCGTTGGATGACTTCCAGGGGTGTGACGCCTTCGATCTCGTATTCAGGCCGAAGGAGGATTCGGTGGGACAGCACCGGGCCTGCCAAGGATTTCACATCGTCCGGGGTCACGAAATCGCGTCCCTCCATGGCGGCCAGCACTCGGCTGCACAAGAGCAGGGATTGTGTGGCCCTGGGACCGGCTCCCACCAGGATGCTGTCGTGAATTCGGGAGGTTCTCACCAGGTCCACGATATAGACCAGCAGTTCTTCCTTGACTACGATGCGCTCCAATGGATCTCTCAGGGCCAACAGATCCTCCTCCGAGATGACAGGCTTGACCTCCCCGGCCAGCAGCGTTTCTTCCGGGGAATGGCTTCCGAGCATCCTTTGAGCCAGATCGATCTCTTCTTCCCGGCGAGGACAGTCCATGAGGATTTTCAGCATGAAACGGTCCTTCTGCGCCTCCGGAAGAGGATAGGTCCCTTCGTATTCGATGGGGTTCTGCGTGGCGAACACCGTGAAATGTTCGGATAGCGGATACGTCTCTCGGTCAATGGTTACGGCTCGTTCCTGCATGGCCTGCAGAAGAGCGGACTGGGTTTTGGCCGGGGCCCTATTGATCTCGTCGGCCAAAAGAAAGCTGGTGAACAAAGGACCTTGCATCAATTGAAACTCGTTGGTCTGTAGATGAAAGACATTGGTTCCGGTGATGTCCGCGGGCATCAGGTCCGGGGTGAATTGGATTCTGGCGAAGTCGCATCCCAGTACATGTGCCAGGGTGCGTACCAGAAGGGTTTTGGCCACTCCCGGGACCCCTTCGATGAGGGCGTGGCCGCGGGTAAAGATTACGATGAGCGCCAAGGTCACCACGTCCTGTTGTCCGATGATCACCTTGGCTACCTCCTTTCGGGCGCGAGCCAGGGTTTCCTGGAGTTGTTGTGTCGTTTCTTCCACCGTTCTACTTCCTTTCTTTGAGGACGCGCTGTATCTCTTGGTAGGCGGATACAGGATCCCTCTGCCTTGGATCGCGGCCCTGTTCCCTTCGTGCGATGATTTCTATGCGTTCCATCTTATCTTGCAGGGGTTTCTCCGAACAGGGCAGGGTCTCCCGCCATTCCCGCAGACATACCTTCAGAATGTCAGCCGCCGGGACGCTTCGCCTGAGCAGGTTCACCAGGCCGGATGCCTGGTCCCTGCCCTGGGACATTCTCTTGTGGAGAAGTCGTGCCTCGTCGTCCAGCGGGGGCAGCAACGGACATAGATTCTGCCAGAGGAAGAGGAGGGACAAAACGATCAAGACCATGGGCACGGTCTGAAGGCCATACCGGCGAGCCAGGTTGGACATGCCGGGACGTTCATGGATCCCGTGACAGGTCTCATCGAAAATAATCTCGCCTGCCTCTCCGACCAGCCAGGACAAGAGTTCCGAATGACGATCGTCCCTCATGGCCTGATTGCTGAACAGGTAACTGTCCCCGACCAGGACCAGGCTTCCTTTGCCAAAGGATCTCTCGATGAGAACGGGGCGATCCTGCAAAGAATAGAGCACCCGCCAGTCCTCTTTCAAATCACGGAAGGAAAGGCTGCTGTGCCAAGGGATCCATTCGTCCAGGTTCAGTTCCTCGGCCTGCAGGAAGGCCTCGATCCTATGCTCCGAATCCTCTTTTAGATCGCTGAGAGTCCCCTCGTTATAGTCAAAACCCCACTGTTCTTTGAGAGAGGCAATTCTGTTCTCGATGTCATACTGCTTGCGAATCATGCGCCGTATCTTCGCTCTTCTTCGCTCCTCGCGCAGTTCGGCTTTTTCGGTCTGGTCGGTCCCACCTTCCTCCCCGAGATCCTCTGCGTCCCCGTTGTCCTTGGATTCCGATTCCGGCTCCGTGGTGGTCTTGTCCCGTGTTTCCGTTCTTTCCTCTTCCGACAGCCAGGATTTCTGGGGTCCTCGCATGGGAAGAAGCGCCACGACCATCCTGCCCCCCGTGGCCATAAATCCCTCGAGGGAGCGAAGGGTTTCAACTTCACGGTATCGAAGATCCCTGGGATGGATGCCCAGGATCCACAGGGCTTTTCCCTTGCCCGGCTGAAGACGGCGCAAGGATTGCAGGTTCCTGGAGCAGGAGACCTCTTCCATTCGGTGCAAGGACTGGTAGAGGGCCCGAGTGCCCAAGGGGTCGGACCGGTAGGAGGAGTAAGCCGGGTAGATATCCCCTGTCTCGAAACGCAGAAAGAACAGCAGGACCAGCCCCATGGCAAAGGCGGACACACACGTCAAAAAGAGGAAAAGACGGAACAGACGGGCCGGGCTAGCTCGAGACAAGTGCGCGGATCCTTTCCCAGTTGTTTCTGAAGTTTCGCCAGACCTCTTCATCCACCTCGTGCGTGCCATACCAGCTTCGATCGAACAGCAGCACGTTTTCGCCAAAGACCCTGTGAAGTTCCGGCATACTGTGAGTTCTTCTGGCCAGTTCCCTTCGATAGTCCTGGTTGGACTTGAACTTGGCGATTCCAAGAAAACGATGTTCCGCCAGAAGGGACAAGCATGCGAAATACAGGGCTCTCAGGGAGAGCCTGAGATCTCCCTGGGTCATGAATTTCTCTGCCATGTCAAGCCATCGATCCAAGGGAAGGGCGTCCGCTCCCACACTCTCGTCCCGTAGATCCGGAACCACCGAAGTCGATGGTCCTGGCATCGCCGCCCGGGTTGCCGTGCCTTTCCTGCGCAGGACAAACAACGCCAGGATACAAAGCAGACAGGCCAGGAGAAGGAACAGGAGCAGTTGGTTCGTGGATTGCCACAGAGGAAAGGATCTTCCAGATCTCTTGAAGGGTTCCGGGAGCCAATCCACGATTTTTCTGAAAATCGTTCTGAGCCAATTCCAGGGTCTTTCCATGGCTTGATGAAGGGTTTTCATGGCCCCTTCCATGAAGGCAGCGAACAGGCCCAGCTCCTCTTCTTCTTTGTTCCGTTCCCTGGGCATGCGCCAGGTATATTCAGGCCGTTCAATGACTTCTTGAATGACCTTATCCAGGGATGCCGGGGGAAGGATTCTGGAGTTGGGGGTTTTCGGGTTCGCATTGGCGAATCCTTCTAGGGAAAGGCAGAGTAGAACAAAGCACAGGAAGGCCCGCGACTTGCCCCAGAAACGCTCGATATCCACCCTGAGATCAGCGCCAGTGCGAAGGGAAAACCCATAGAAGACGCGAAGAACCGAATAGGCTTTGAGCAAGGGATCCAGGCAAAGGTAGGTGATGACCATGGCCGAGGCCAAAAACGTCGTGTTGAACAGGCTGGTGGCGCTTCGGGTGAAAGCGGTCTCCACGCCCAGAAGCCCTTTTATGAAAAAGGGAAGGAGGAAAGCGGCTATCGTCACATTGAGAAAGACGATCAAACTCAAGAGGGAGAAGACGGAGAGAACGACGTGATTTTCCCTGGGAAAGAGGAAGGCCTGGCTCCAGCAGTCCCGGAACAGGGTTCTCAAGTTCTTTTCGCGTCCATCCCCCAGGCAGGTGACATTCTGATAAAAGGCGCAGCACCATGCCGTGGGCAAGAGCAGGATCAAGGCCACGGGAAGCACCACGAACTTTGTGGGTTGGATCAGGGCCTGGGTGGCCAGGCAACCCAGCGATCTTCGCCAGGTCCAGGGATCTGCTCCTTCCCCGCCGAGCAGTCTGTACAGTCCCCTGGCGTACACGGAATGCCAGCATTTCATCCACAGAAACAACGCGGCCAGAATCGCGGAAAGTAGGGCGCAACGTCCCTTCGCGAAGGCGCTGCGACTCATGTCCGCCCAGAAGTAGAGCAGTCCCAAAGCGAAGGGCATGCTGCCCGCTGCATGGCAGGCCAGCACGGACCAGGGCGCCTTGCGCACCAGGTAGACCGTTTCCTCCAACATATCGATCGTACTACGCCTCATGGATCCAGGTCCTCTATCTTCCACAAGGTGCCTTCATGAAAAGAACTGGGAAGCAGCAACAAGGCGCGTCCCAAAAGGTAGAAGGAAAACCAGACAAAAGCAAATCCGCAGATCAGATGCAGAATCTGAAATGGAATCCTGAATCGTGGCACTCGGTCCTGTTCCTTCTCCGAGAGATTGCGCAAGCACGAAGCACACAGGACGCGGTCCTGGTGTTCAGTGACGCATTCTCTGCAAAAGCTTCTTCTGCAGGAAAGACACCTGGCGACGGCTTCCCTGGATGCGTGATGGAAACACCGTTCCCTTGCCAGGTCAACCATGACTACTTCCTCTGTGCTTCGTGAATGACGGGACGAACCATGGAAAGGATTCTACGCGCTTCTCGAAGTCGAGTCACGCACTTGACCGTGCTTTTCTGTACAGCGGTCTGAAGGATCATCTGGCACCCTGGGCCTAGAAGATGATTGACGGTCAATCCCAACAGGAACCCCCCCGAGACAATACTCCAACCCTGAATCCAGATCCACTCCTTGGTGACGAAAAAACCTGTCACCCCGAGCAACACCGATCCGAGAACGCACATGGCCCAGGCCAGGTCGATCCATTCCCGGCGTTTCGTTTGCCTCAGAAGGACGGCTTGGATGTCCTTGAAATAGAAGCGTCTGTACTCCTCGTAGAAACCGTACCATGTGGACAGAAGAAGATGATCCTTTCCCAGCCAAAGCTTGGTGATGGAAAACAGGCCTTCGATTCGAAGTCCGGGACGACTCAAGCGTCTGTACGATTCGTTTCGTTTCGTCATCGTCTTAGCAAGATACCCGTGATGATCAGGATCCAAAGAAGCACCTGCGAACTGGCCAACAGGAATGCCAGAATCATCTTGAGACGTTGTTGCGACAAGACCCCGGAGTAGTCCTTCCAGAACCAGATCACGTAGAAAAGAACGGCTGGCGCGGTAACAATCGTGGGGAAGATGAACAGAAGGGGGAAGATGGAGAGCGCCAGGGCCACCTCGCCGTGCAGGAAATGCCGGTTGTGCAGGAGGCGGGGCAGGTCGCCTTCCCTGCCTCCTTCGAGACAGGATGGACACAGGTTGCAGTTCTCCAGTTCCACCTGGCACAACGAGCAAAGGAATCGACCGCATCCCTCGCAGCACACGACGGCCTTCTTGGTGGGATGATAGAAGCAACTGGAATCGTCATCCACCAGCAGGGACTCCGCGGCCTTTCCCTGCTCGATCCTTCTGTTTAGGGCCGGGAAGATTTCGATTTGCAGCAGCGCGCCACACGCGGGACAGGGCGAAAGTTCCTCCAGATGCCCTGTTTCCTTGTCCAAGGCCACGTTGCATGCCGGGCAGCGAATCGTGCCCGAGCTGGGAGTTTCCAGGATCATTTTTGTATCACCCGGGTATGTACGATGCGATCGTGAAGCGTGCGCTTCTCGTCGTCGAACGCGGCGATGATATACCCGATCCCCAGGGTCAATCCGCTGAGGAACTCGGCGAGAACACGCCACAGCGCCAGCTTGTAGTCGATGTCTTCACCATTGGCCGTGACGATCTTCAGTCCGACCGCCATCTTACCCGGGGTGGCTCCGAAACGACCCCCGAACCATGTGGCATACCCGATCTGGACGCCCAGGTTGAGGACCCATTGAAAACCCATCAGCACCAGGAACGCCCCGATCGCTTCCTCGGACACCGTGCGCATCCCTGTCAGCAGGATGGCCAAGGTGGCGTTGACGATCCCGTTGGCCACGGCCAGGATCACGCTATCGATCAGTTTGGCCGCGAAACGGATCCAAAACCCGGCGTAGAACATATCCGTGGGAAGTCGGGTTCCTTCCCGCAGCCGCTGCAGAAAGACGGGTTTGCAAGCGGCGCAGACGAACAGCTCCCTGTGCTTCATGAGATCCTCTTCAGGAAGGGAGCGTCCGCATTCGCAACACGCTTTGAAATCAGACATGGCGACGGCTTGATTGGGTTCAAAAGGAGCCGTCATGTCGAGCTGACCGGCCCTGGCGCTGACCTCCCCATACGTCTTCCAGTTGGGCATCCCCTGGCGCCAGACCAGGGTTTGATTCGTGATGTCGCCCTCGGCCACCAAGCGCTCCAATTCCTGCTCGGAGATGGGCCCTGCTTCCCTTCCACCCAACTCGTAAAACCACTCCATGAACATGGCTCCTTGTTGTCCTCATCCTCACTTCTTACCTTCAAACAGGATAATGGGACCGGAACGGGAACGTCAACCTGCCGCGGCATTCTGGCCTCTCAGGTTTTCCCTCCGATCTTTTATGGGGATCCGGCTGACCAGATCGTGGTCGCCACGGCACGGCAGGAGGGTGCCACTTTTCTGACGAAGGACGACAGGATCCTCTCCTATGAGCACGTGAAGAGTCTTTTGGTGAACTGCCGCTTGCCCAACTGAAAAATCGTTTTATGGAGGACAAGAATCGTCTACAGGAACAGATCCCTACCAGACGGAAGCTCGGGTCTGAGCTCATCGACAAATAGACCCATTTTGTCCAACGGGATCGCCTCGAACTCGGGCAGCCTTTGAAAGACCTGCGAGTCCTTCCGCAACCTGAAATCACCCTTGGATGGATCCATGAAACCGGGGTCCTCTTGCGTGATGAAATTCTCTATCTCCGGTACCTGCCAGTTTCCGCTCTTGATCTCTGCACACATCACGAAGACATTGTTCTTGGCGTGACTTGCTCGTGGTTGTCCTGGCTGCGGATCCATGAAACCGATCAAATCCGGGTATCGCGTGGTATAGGGAGGCCGGGTGATATCTACCTCCTCTAACAGCCTGGTTTGCCAGAGTTCACCGTCGATCATGTCCTTCCACCGCTTGTCGTTCCAAGGGGATGAGCCCAGGGCGCGTTTGCATTCTATGAAGAGGTTGTTTTCTGCCTTCAAGTCGTGTCCTCCGTGGGAAAAGACCGTCCCAAAGGATCCTTTGCCTGGGTCGCCGCATCGAAAAAAGACATTCCCAAAGACCGTGTCTCCGCCGTCCCCATCATCAAAATATATAGCCGCGTTCCCGTGTCCCATGGGGCTGCCAATGTTGTGCCAGAAGTTGTAACGCACCATGTTTCCCCGACAGGAGGGGTTTCTTCCCTTGTAATAGGCCCCGCAGTCGTCCGCGGCCATGCAGACGTGATACACCTCGTTGTATTCGAAGATGTGGTCGTTGCCATGGATGCCGACCGCCTGATGCGGGGCGTCGTGAATGAGGTTGTGGGCTGCGCGGTGTCGTACGCCCTGAATGAGCAACGCGTTGGCGTAGGACAATTGATGGCACGAGAACCGCCAAATGTGATTGTTGATGGCCTCATGGTCTCCGGGAGTCAGGGTGGGACGGTCCCCTCCGGAGAGCGTGATTCCGCCTGTGCCCGTGTCATGGATGTCGCAGGCTTCAATGACATGGCGAACCCCTCCATCCACGTGAACACCCAGTTGTCTGGTGTTTCTCACCGTGCATGCCTGGATATGGTTTCCCTTTCCTCCTGAGATCTTCACCCCGTCGGAGAGACCGCATTCCACGATGATTCCCCTCAGAGTGACATGTTCGGTCTGTTCCAGAACCACGATGGGCTCATGAAGTGTGGACAGAATGATAAGGGCTTCTGTCAGGCTCTCCGGGGGCCAGAGATACAGACGCCTGGCTTCCGGATCCATGTAGTATTCTCCAGGTTGGTCCAGCTCTTCCAAAAGATTCCATGCTCGCCACCTTCTGGGCGAGGGATTTCCCTGACGAACGCTGTAGTGGTGAGGTTCCATCAGGGTGATCTGTCGCGTCTCCTTGTCCAGGGATCCGACCCGGATGGTCTCCTCGTACCAGTCGAAGCACCAATATCCCTGAAGCCACACACCAGCTTCCAGGTTCCATTTCTCAGGCCTGTTCCCCGCGTACTGGAACGTGCCAGGCCGGTTGGAGGTATCCCCTTCCCTGGGATTAGACCCGGATTCGATGATCTTCTCGATATGGGCCCACCCTTCGTTGGGCCATCGGGCCACGGTCAATCGTTGGTCATTGAAAAAAAGCTCGGGAACAGCGGGCACACCGCGGTATCGAACCGGATAGACCGGAATCTCTGAAACACCCAGGGCGTCCAGGTCCACCTGGACAACCTTTCTTCTGGCTTCTGGATCCATCCTGCTCAGGACTTTCTCGTCCGTGACCGGCACCCAGGCTTCCGATGGGATACGAAGACCCCCTCGCAATCGGACCTCGTGTCCCGGTTCGGCCATGAAGAGTACGCGTCCCGTTTCCGTTCCTGATGCGTCCCCCTGAATCCTGAAGGATGAGGCCCTCTCATACTCTCCACCCTGGACCAGGACGGTCACGCCCTCCTCGGGAAACTCACCCTTTGCTTTCATCTCGCGAATGGCGTCTCGAGCCGCCTCCAGAGACAGACCGCCCTCTTCCGAAGAAACGCGCAATGTGAGGCCAAGACTCATCTCTTCGCTCCCTGCCCAGAGCCCCAGAAAGACACACCATCTCCTGATCGCTCTTCCGTTCATCTTCTCTTCTCCTTCTTTCTTGCCTGAAGTGAATTCTATTGTCTGTACAAATATCACGGCAGGTCAAGGTGTGTTCAGACTGGACCTGTGAATTCCAATTGACCCGGCCTGCTGCGATAACGATAATGGACCGCAAGAAAGACGTTGCCGGATCGGATGCTGGTTCTTTGAAAGATCAAGAATGCTCAAGAACTGCGTGACAAAATCCTGGAGGCGGTCCGATGGCGTCGAAGGAAGAGGGTGGAGACAGGATGAGCGTTGTTCCAGATGCCGCCAGGGTTCAAGAAGTGGCCGAGGACGTCCTCACAGAAGTGATTGCGGTGACGGCGAGGGAGCTGTTGAGGCCTTTTCTTGCGCCCTCTCTCGACCCCGGTTGGTCCTTCGCGGACAAGACGACCCGGCACACGAGGTATGTCACCCACGGGTACCACTCCTATCCCGCCAAGTTCATTCCGCAGTTGGCGGAAAGGCTCATCAGGGAGCTCACCCGAGTAGGAGACTGGGTCTTGGATCCTTTTATGGGTTCCGGGACCACCTTGGTGGAGGCCAAGCTCTTGGGGAGACCTTCGGTGGGAGTGGACATCAATCCGGTGGCACACTTGATCAGCCTGGCCAAGACCACCGCGGTGGAGCCCCACCTGTTGGATGGACGAATCCAGGAGATGGCCAGGACGTGCGAGGAGAAGGAGTTCGGGCAACTCTCTCTTTGGAGAGGAACCGTGGGTTTTAGTGTGCCCAAGCATGACAGGATGGATTATTGGTTTCATCCGGAGATTCAGGGGGAACTGGCACAGATCCTGGCCCTTGTGGAAGCGACAGAGGAGGAGGGGGTCCGCGACGTGCTTCGATGCGCCTTCAGCGCTTCGCTGAAAACCTCCTCCATCTGGCAGCAGAGAAGCACCAAACCCACAAGAGATTTTAAGAAGCGTGTCCCCAAGCCGTGGGATACCTTCTTGAATCAGGCGAGGCGCACGGCCAAGGGAAACGCGGCGTTTCACGAGCTTCTCAGAGAAAGGGATTTTCTCGATGTGCCTGTTATGCCTCACTGCGGGGATGCCCGACAGGTGCCGGTGGAGGATGGCAAGCTCAGCCTGGTGGTCACTTCTCCCCCCTACGTCACCTCCTACGAATACGCGGATCTTCATCAGCTTACGGCCCTTTGGTTTCAACACATGACGGATCTTCCCGGATTCAGAAAAAGATTCATTGGAACCTCCTATCACGAGGAGAAGCCTGTGCGGATGGATAGCCAAATCGGGGACGAAATCGTCAGGCAGTTGGACGCGAGGAAACCCAAGACCGGCCGAGAAGTGGCCACCTACTTCACAGACATGAGAGAGGTGTTTCTCGTCCTCAAGAAGAAGCTCAAGCCAGGCGGAAGAGCTTGTATCGTCGTGGGAAATACTAATCTATTGGGTGTGGACATCCTCAACGCCCAGGTTTTCGTGGAACAGATGAGCCGCATGGGGTTTCAGTTGGAACGGCTCATCGACAGGCGGATCCCCACCAAGATCTTGCCTCAGGTCAGGGACAAGAAAACCGGGCGTTTTACCTCGACGACCTCGGCGGATTTTCTCGCCTATCCTCATGAGTATATCCTCGTCATGAAAAAGCGTTAGGGGAGTACTGCGCAGCTGTGAAAGTTTCCACTTGCTGTGTGCATCGATGGCGCTTTTTTAGACTGTGCGGCGGGTCTGGCCCCCTTGATGGTGACTTGTGTTGGCGCTGTCGCGTTGAGTTCGATCCAAATGACCAGGGTGTCGGTGGCATCGGTGTCGACAAAGGTTCCCTGTCGTACTTCGCGAGGCGTTTTCCCGTTGACAAGCACTGTCGCTTCCGCCCCGCTGCCCCAGTTCTTGACAGTGAAACAGAGATTGACGATGGGTCGCTCTTCGGACGCATCGAGGATCACGCTCATGCTCGTGTCTGTGGCCACGAGGGGATACTCCCGTCTTCCCTCGTTATACCCGAACGTCCTGCACCCGGAGACAGCCCTGATCTCTGGAGCTTGCAGCCAGGACTTCGCCAGCGCGATCTGTTCTGTCGAGTCCAAAACGCTCATACCTTCCAGCATGTACATCTCTTCGTAGGGTGCGTCTTGGTCCGTATGAATCTTTGGCTTGCCGAAGATATGCGTCAGCGAGCTATGAGCCGTTCGGTCAGGATACTTCGCGTAACGACCGTCAGAGGGCAGTTGCGCCACAGGCCAGTGGTTCCAGGACGGAAACACGGAATAGTCGGTGACCTCGCCGCTGTAAACGTCCCCTCCTTCGATATCGGCGATGGTAAAGGGATCGTACTTGCCCTTGAAATGGACCACATGAATCTTGACGTCCTTGTAATCCACTTCGCGAGGTGGACCGTCCTTCCAGGAGTACTCTCTCGCCTCGCCTGTAAGCGTGGTCAAGATCAGGGCGGGATCTGTCTCTACGACCGTTTCAGGATGCTGGTCAGGACCTGTGATCACCATACTCTCTTGCCACTCGCGCGGGCTGCTACCGTCCGTCCAGCACCGCATCAGCTTGGCGGCCACACCGTCAGGGTAGATGGTGAAGATCCAGTCACTCCAATCCCCCCAACCTGTCTCAGGATCATAGTTCGCGATCGTGTGCAGAACATCCACGAGCGGGTACCGCCAGAGAACTACGCAACGCGCAGGCGTGTTTTCGAGGATCTTCACGTGGCTCGAGAAACATTCCTTGTCGGACATGGGTTCCTGGCAGCCGCGGCCGCCGGAACGTCCCCAGGTCTCGTTGAACTCGTTGCTATACCACTGGCCGCTTTCATTGACCATCATCGGGATGAAACACATGCCGCGCCAGAAGACGAAGCTCGTTGGGTGCTTGTCGAACTCGACAACAACATCGGGATGAGGACCAAAGCGAAACATTCCATCCCAGGTGTCGTAAAACTTGAGGTGGGTGTAATAGGCGCCGAACTTCCCGGTCTTGTGGCCGGCCGGGAGGACACGCCTGTCGAGATCCGGATTCGCGCACGAGCCGCTTTCCTGTCTAAAGGCCTTGTGGTTTTCAGCTAGCTGCTCCGGCGTCAGGGCGACGTCGTAGATGCGTACCTCATCGATCAGTCCATCGAAGGAAAAGGTGCCAGGGAAGCTGTTGACGCGGACCGCATCGGATTGAGACATCTTCTTGCCCTGCCCGATCTGGATGGAGCTTTGGCTCTTCGCGATTCCCTCGGTCCCTATATTCATCGCGCCGTTGAGTTCGCCGTCTATGAACACGCGAAGGGTTCCCGTGATCTGATCGTAGGTCCCTGCCACATGGAACCAGCGCCTTCGTTTGAGCTGTTTTTCCGAGTCGAGGCTATGGACCCTGTCTCCTGCCTTGACGGCCATGCGGACGTGTCCGTGGGGGCCAATTCCCAGGTAGTATCTCTCGTCATGCCCCTGCTGGACTACCGGGGTCCAGTTCCAGGGATAGGCTCCCAGAGCCACCCAACCCTCCAGAGTGACAGAGCCGGCCAGATGGGGCGCTTTCTCTGCAGAAAGACGAACAACAGTCGTGTATCCGTCGAAGGCGAGGGCTGTTCCTGAGACGCCTCGTTTCCAATAGCTGCGGTGTCCCTCGATAAGGCATGTGTCGCCATCAACGGCCTCCCGGGTCGTGTCGCCCGTACCCTCGTCGAACCTCCAACATTTGACAGGCGGCACAGTCGCAGGGTCACAGATAGGCTCGCCCTGGATGGGTCCCGCGTTCGCCGAAATGCCTGGCCTCGATACGACGGGTTGAAGACTCGTGTTCTTGATCCGTACGCTTTTGGGATTCAGTTTGAGTTCCTGGATCAGGATTCTTTTGGGATCGACCCAGTCATCGTACCTCTCGGTGCCGAGCTGGAAGGTTCGTGTCATGTTTCCGTCCGGCATAATCGTGAAATACTCGTCCACAAAAGCCCTTGAATCGACCAGGTGCTGTGGTTCCTTTTCCCCTATCTTGTCGCGGTGGAAAGGGATATTGACCGCATTGAAATGCGGGTTTTTCCCCTCGAATTTCGGCAGATAGCGCCAGTGGATGACGACCTGTTGGGGCGAGCTCTCGATGATGCGGGCAACGGAATATGTGTTCACCTTGTCCGGACGCTTCTTCGGCCCGTCACCGGCGCGCTGGGTCAATTCCTTCAGAAAACGTTTCTTGCCATTGACCTCCCAGTAGGGGAGGTAACTTGAACCGCGCCAGAACACCAGGCGTCCATTCTCGTTGCCAATACCGCGAACCACGATATCCGCGTAGGGACCCGTTCGAGAGGAACGGTCCCAGTCCTCTTCTGAATCGATCCTGGTATAGTATGCGCCCAATTCGATGGCCACGATTTCGCTCCTTGGATCCGAAAGATCGACTGCGGGCAGCTCCTGCCCGATGATTGACGTTGTGATCCCGATCATCAGTCCCAACACAACATGTTTAGTTCTAGACAGGGTGTCCTTCTCCCTTCCTGTTTGCCGGTCCATTGGATCCGTTTTGATGTTACATGAACCCTTTTTGAGTCATCCTTTTTTATCATACTCTGTCAAAGATTCCGAGCAGACCGAGCAGGGAAACGGAATCGCGCTGGATCTTCCGTGATGGATCCCAGAAAGAGTCGCCATTTCTCCCCAGGGGACGAAATCTTCGATAGGCACAATACCCTTGATATAGGCCACCATGTGGATTACCGTAGCTATAATCCACATTATGAGGTGTCTCATGAAAACAGTCCAAATGACACTGGATGAAGATCTTGTGAAAGCAGTGGACCAGGTTGCCAATGAACTTCACACAACGCGGTCGGCCTTCACAAGAATGGCGCTGCGTGAGGCGCTTACGTGCCATCACCTCAAGCAATTGGAGCGAAAGCATCGACAAGGGTATGAAAAGCAACTGGTCTCTTCTGACGAGTTCTCAGTTTGGGAAACGGAACAAGCATGGGGTGATGAATGAAGCGAGGAGAGATCCGTGGTGTGCCCCACGATTGCGCTATCAACTGTGACCATCTGCAGACCGTTTCCAGAGGGAAAAATCGGTTCATTGATCACAACATTGTCCCAAGCCAAGATCCGGGATGTCGGGTAGGCTATTCGTTTCGCTCTTGATATGTGAGAAGAATCAAAATGGACAACATCGAAGGCAACACATGTACAGCGTGTGGCTTTGGCCGCCTCGAACTCACGGCCGGGGAAGGTGGGGCACGGGTTTGTCCGCGAGGATCTCATCGAATCTTTGTCTGGCTGCCATGACCTCAGGATCCTTGGAGTCCGTAACGTCCACATATCCTTTGCCATCCAACCTGTTCTTGCAGTCATAAAACCTTCCAGGATCATGTGGCGAATTGCGTTCCAGAAGCCACCGGTTTGTCCTGAGCACGCGCTCATCCCCAATGTAGGCGTAGATCCATTCTCGCGTGGACGAAGTCTTGCCTTGAAGCGCCGGCGCGAAACTATGTCCGTCCACGATATGCCCCTCGGGTATTGTGGCCGCGCCCAGTTCCGCCACAGTGGGAAATACGTCCGTAAGATCGACCAGGGAATCGATCCTTCCCGGGGCTTGAACATGGCCTGGACCATTCACAATCATGGGGACCCTGGCGCCCAGTTCCGTGGGGCGTCCCTTGCCGCGCCCCGCGGTTCCGTTGTCCCCTGTAAACATGAGAATCGTGTTCTCCCTGAGCCCCATCTCATCCAAGGCTTTGACGATCTTACCGATGATCTTGTCCAGATACTCCACGTACCCCTGCCAATTGTCCTTGGATCTCACAAAATGGTCTTCCGGTCCCTTGGTGTTATCTGGTGTTGTGTAGTAGGCGCCGTGAGTCAAACACATGGGATAGTAGATCAAGAAAGGCTCTTCCTTGTTGCGCCTGGCAAAATCGATCACAAAGTCGCTGAAGATATCCGGTCCGTAGTCGTCCGGCTTGGTGGGCACATACTTTCCGTTTCGCACGATGGACGGGTGCCAGTAACGAGAAGGCTTCTTGTCTCCCTCCCATCCTCCTTGATGTTGTACTCCCTCAGGAAGGTTGTGAGAATAGGCCCACATGCAATATTCGTCAAAACCAGCCTCTCGAATGAGGGTGGGATGCTCCCCTGAAAGCTGCCACTTGCCTGACATGGCCGTCCTGTACCCGGCATCCTTCAGAACCTGGGCAAAGGTCAAGCGGTCCGCGATCATATCGTCTTCAGGAGCGGGGCCGCCTCTTCTGTCGCTGAAGTTGTATACGCCATTATGATGAGCGTATTGTCCGGTCATGATCATGAACCGTGTCGGGTGGCAGATGGGTGTGGCGTAGCACATCTGAAACTGAACACCCCCTTGGGCAAGAGCATCCAAATGGGGCGTCTTGTGGACAGGATGGCCATAGCATCCCAGCTCATGGGCACTTAAATCATCCGCCATCATGACGATGATGTTGGGACGACGTTTCCGGCTCTGGGCATAGGCATCCTGGACGCCGGCCAAGAGTCCCAGACTTGTAGCACCCGCGCCCAGACCTGAAACCTTGAGAAAATCTCTTCGAGAGAGTCCCTTATAGAAGATGTCGACCCTCCTTCATGTCTGTTTCCTCAATGTCAGCTAAGCACCCTGTTCAGTTGCGACACCTGAAGCAGCAGCGTCTGAACTTTCCCGGAAAAAGTTGATAGGTAACCGTGTAACTTCAACATAAATCTCCTAAGGATGCAAGGTCGCAAAGCATGCGCTATCCTCAAGGAAATGAGTTGGATACCGCTAGATGATTTATGCTCGCCAAGATGCTGTTCAGTGTTTGCCATTGACCCATTCTTGCGGTGGATATGAACCCTGGCCGAATATTGGCACGGACGTCTTTATGGGTGTTGACAAATGCCCCTATTTTTATCCATAATAAGGTTAAATATGAGGGCAATTAAATGAAAAGACAAGCCCAAACCAAACTGGATAGATGGATTTCCTCGCGACGGAGAAAGCCCCTGGTCCTCCGTGGAGCTCGGCAAGTAGGGAAATCCACACTGGTGCGGCAGTTCTGCGACGAACGAAATCTCACCCTTAACGAGATCAACCTTGAGCGTCATCTGGACCTGGATGAAGTCTTCTCCACTCTGGACATGGACATGATCAAGGCCGAATTGGAAGGCATCTTGGGTCGCCCCCTTGGCACCCCGAAGTCGATCTTGTTCCTCGACGAGATACAATCCACACCTAGTGCCATCCAGGCCCTTCGATACTTCCTTGAAGATACCCCCGAGATCCCCGTCATTGCGGCCGGGTCACTCCTTGAGTTTGCCCTTTCGAAGCACACTTTCTCCATGCCTGTGGGACGGATCGAGTATCACCACTTGAGCCCAATGACATTCAGGGAGTTTCTGGATGCGATTGATCCTGCCCTGTGCGCCTACTTGGATGACCTTGTTGCAGACAGTAACCTGCCTACTTCTGCTCACAAGAGACTCGCGGCTCGGCAGCGCCAGTATCTCTGCGTGGGAGGGTTGCCCGAGGCCGTACTGACCTTCGCGGAGACAGGATCTATGGAGGAAGTGAAGCGGGTTCATCGAAGCATCCTGAATACCTATGAGGATGACTTCTCCAAGTACGCCACCCAGGATCGACTCAGTCTTCTCCAGCGTGTATTTCGTCTCATTCCGCGCTTCGTGTCGCAGAAAGTTAAGTACGTGAACTACTCGAGAGAAGCGCGGTCCCGAGACGTGAAAGCGGCCATCGATATGCTGGCCAAGGCTGGGGTCAGCTGCCCGGTATTCGCGAGCAGAGCTTCAGGCGTCCCGCTTCACGCCGAAGTCAACGAGAGATCGTTCAAGCTCTTGTTCTTGGATGTAGGACTCATGAACCACGCCTGTGGAGTCGATTGGCTCGCCCTTAGCCGAATGGACGAGATTCGACTCATCAATGAGGGATCCGTGGCCGAGCAGTTTGTCGGACAGCATTTGGCCTACGTTGACGGCGGTGACGAACCACCGCGGCCTGTGTACTGGCTGTGCGAGGGCCGAGGCGGTAGTGCCGAAGTGGACTACGTAGTGTCCCGCGGCCCTGACATATTCCCAGTGGAGGTGAAAGCAGGGACAAGCGGTAAACTACGCTCTTTGCATCAGTTCGCCAATAAAAAAGACCTGCGATGCGCGATACGATTTGATCTCAACCCCAGAAGCCGACAACGCATCTCTCATCCAGTCCCCTCGCGACATGGCACGGAAACCGTTGAGATGGATCTCATCAACCTACCCCTCTACGCCGCAAGTGAGCTTGGGCCTATCCTCGACCAACTGAGAGATTACACCATCGATTGAGGCTTTGAGCCAGAAATATCCCGTTGTTTCCATTACTGGCCCCCGGCAGAGTGGAAAGACAACTTCTTACAACAAAGACTTAGATGGCTCGAAGCCCAGGATGGCTTGAGGGGCTTCGAACAGGATCGTTCGGGCGATGGACAGGGCTTCATCCCTGGAGTACTGTCCCAACGCCACCTTGTTGGCCATGACCTCGGCCATGCAGTGACGGGCGATCAGGGATTTGCCATACACCCACTCCACGCAATAGGCGTCCGAGAAGAAGGCCGCCTGGTTGTTGGCCGCCACCATATCCAATCTCTCCGACATCATGGCCTGGATGGTGGGAGGGAAGAAGGTGTGCCACCAATAGCCGGCCAGGGACAGGTTCGGCAGTTCCCGGCACAAGGTGCAAAGGGTTTGATGCGCGTGGTGGCTGGCTAGGAAACACTGGAACGAGACGCCATCGTGCCGGCTGATGAATTGCGCGACCTGCGCCAAGGTCTTCTGATTCATGCGGGCCATGGTCTCGTGAGGCAGCGGCTCGGCGCCGAAGCTGAACTGAACCACCAGGTGAGGCGCGCGGACCGCCATCTCCGCCAGGAAGGATTCCAGAAGATAGCTCGCGTACACGCTCTGCTCCTTTTCCCCGGCGCGGTTCCTGCGGTCCAGGGCTTCCTGCATCTGATCGTCACTGACCGACCCAAGGTCCAGATCCGTGGAGATATGGATGGTCGTGGCCACCAACTTGACCCTGTCCTTGATCTCCTTCGGGGGAAGCTGGGCCAGGGTATCCACGTAGTAGGCCATGGCTTCCCTGGCATCGTCCACGGTGCGTATCGTTCGTTCCGGTTGGGGACGCTTCCCCGAGCCGATCGGGGTGGGAGAGGTCGGAGGCTTTCCCCAGCAGCGTTCCAGTTCATACAGCGGCGTGTCAAAGGCGCCCCATTGGCATCGCACGAAGAAGGCCCATTCCATGGCGTACTGCAACACATCGTCGTCCGAGCCCATCTCTCTTCTCATATATTCCGTGCCCACCCGCTGGATATGCAACCTTCGAAGAATATCCCTCTGCCATGTCGTGTCATCCCGCCTCTCCTGAATCATGGAATCCAACTTCCGCCAGTTCTCAGAAGTCACCGGTTCTTGCCAACCATAGAGATCCTCCAGGATCATGCGGATTCCCCAGGAGATGGAGGTATTTCTCACGGACGGGAAATAGGGCAGCGCCTCTTTCAGGCGTTGCGTCGCCTCCTCTTCCGTCGGCCAATTTGGGTATTCGGTCAATCGGTGTCCACTCGGACACCCGGCGCTATGTAGATCGCTGATGGCCATGTGGTACAGCACAATGTCATGCAGACCCCGCGCTCCCAATTTGCCGTCCACCAGATGGGTATGAACATCGATGACCGGGATCTCTCCCAATCCCTCGAAGAGTTCCTTTCTTGACGCGTCTCGATCCATGGTGGGATCCTCCTGGCCTGCTGCCCCTTTCCTGAACCCGGAATGGGTTCACTGAATATTTACGTCCACGTTTTTTTACCTGACCCCGGCGCCCAGGTCCAGGTTTTATTCAGAGAGAGCATATCATGCCGGGAACGTGCTACGCTGTACCTAATTCAAATTTTTGTTGGCACACGTCCAGGGAACTCCATCTGGGTTGGCCGAGCAGGTACCTGGCGAGGAGGAGGTTCGTCATGTTGGGAAACAGTCTCTTGTTGATGGTCGGTGTGGTGGCAGCATCCCCCCCGGCGCCCCTTCCTCCGGTGCCCACGCCGCAACAGTTGGCGTGGCAAAGGTGCGAGCTCATCATGTTTCTTCATTTCGGAGTGAATACCTTCACGGATCGGGAATGGGGGGACGGCACCGAGGACCCGGCCATATTTCAGCCCAAGGCATTGGACGCCAGGCAATGGGTGCGTGTGGCCAAGGACGCCGGGTTCAAGATGATGATCCTGACGGCCAAGCATCACGACGGATTCTGTCTGTGGCCCAGCCAGTACACGGAGCACAGTGTCAAGAACAGTCCCTGGCGTGATGGACAGGGCGACGTGGTGCAGGAGTTCGTGGCCGCGTGCCGCGAGATGGACATGAAGGTGGGATTCTACCTGTCGCCCTGGGATCGACACGAGAAGAGCTATGGGGATTCTCCGGTGTACAACGAATACTTTCGAAACCAACTCACAGAACTGCTCACGCGATACGGGGATGTGGCCGAGATGTGGTTCGACGGCGCGTGCGGAGAAGGATCCAACGGAAAGAAGCAGGTGTACGACTGGGAATCCTATTACAAGGTGGTGCGTGACAAGCAACCCAACGCGGTGATCGCCATTTGCGGACCGGACGTGCGATGGGTGGGCAACGAATCCGGGGTGGCCAGGGAGATGGAGTGGAGCGTGCGTCCGGTGGACGACAACGGCATGCCTGTACCTGAGCCCACGACCTGGCATCCCGCGGAATGCGACGTGTCCATTCGTCCCGGCTGGTTCTGGCACGCCAAGGAGGATGCCCAGGTCAAGCCCCTGGACCATCTGTTGGACATCTATTTCAGTTCCGTGGGTAGAAACAGCCTTCTTCTTCTCAACGTGCCCCCCAACGACCAGGGCCTGTTGCCGGACGCGGACGTGAAAAGACTCCAGGAATTCAGGCAGGCATTGGACGAGATCTTTAGGGAGAATCTGGCTTTGGGACAGAAGGTTCAGGCCAACGGGAAACGAGGCCGAATGGATGACTTCGGGCCGGACAAGGCTTTGGATGGGGAGGAAGGGACCTACTGGAGTTTGGACGACGATCAAACCGAGGGTTGGATCGAGGTGGATCTGGGACAGCCCATGACCTTCAGCGTGTCCAAGATGGAGGAACACATCGCCCTGGGACAGCGGGTGATGCGCTATCGCATCGAAGTCAAGGAGAAGGGATCGTGGCGCACCGTGGTGGAAGGCACTACCGTGGGGTACAGGAAGCTGGACCGCTTCCCGAAGATCACGGCACGGCATGTGAGGTGGTCGATCCTGGAATCCAGGGGCTGTCCTACGATTTGCGGTCTGGGTCTGTATCGAGGCCGTTGAGGTACTGTTTTCTGCCCTCGATCATCCAGTCCAGGATCCCCCGCCATTGTCGGACTCGTTCCCTGACGGTGTCCGTGGACGCCTTGGCCTCGGCTTTGTGAATGAGCTTCTCCAGATCCTTCAAGACCTTGTTCGTACCCAGATATTCCCAGGCGATCTGTTCCTTGGGTCCCATGTAGGATTCCGGGTAGCGGCTGGGATCCGAGGCGATCTTTTCGATACTTCGGTAGAAGGACGCCATGGGCAGGGCCGCCTCCTGGAAGTAGGAGGAGAAGAATTCATCCATCAACGAATCCACGTCCAGGGTGGGATCGTCCCAGAGCTTCATGAGTACATAGTATTCCAACTGATCCGGCTCTCCGCACATGAAGATTCCTTGGATCCCATCCTTTATGAAGGTCTTCATGGCTTGGGCCGATTCATGCACCATGAAGTTGGGAAAGCACTTCCATCCCTGGATCAGGGCCGCTTCCATGGGGTGATGGTAATAGACCCACGCGAACAGGGGGGCCCGGGACGTCTCGACCCAGGCCTCGTAAAACTCCCGGTCGTTCCGGGTCATCTCGGGATGACTGGCGTAGTAGCAGGTATGAAGACAGGGCGCCACGGAAACGTTGTCCTCCACCTCGAAACCGGTGGGAGGAAAGGCGTAACACCAGTAGGCCAGGGTGGCGATGTATTTGTCGGGATGGCTCTTCTTGATCTCTCTGGCCACCTCGTTGACGAAGCGAAACCAGTAGTCGCTCACCTCCCCGCTGCTGAAGAAGCCTGTCTTTCTCCCTTTCCCCTTGGCCAAGAGGGACTGACAGCGTTCGCACAGGCACCAGTTCGCGTTGTCGTCCGGCACCAGGGTGAAGTAATCCCCCATGGCTCTTTGTCCCTCCGGAAGCCCTCCTTTTCGGTCAAAGAAATCCCTGGCCAACTGTACTGTCTCCTGAACGAGCACAGGATGGGTGTAACACAATTGCGATCCCTGGCCGGGTCCCTTGGCCTGGTAGACCGGGTTGTTGAAGGTGTTCTTGACAGTGGCGCGGTGGAAGGTGTGGTTTCCGGCCCAGCGTATTCCCCCCAATCGAAGCCGTCGCCAGTACAACTGGGCCTGCTGGCTGGACGCCTGATTCCATTGGGACCTCATGAAGGGCCATCCCCCGCCAAAGCATGCGTCACGATGCTTCAACGCGGGGGATCTCGAGATGTCCTTCCCCTCTACCAACAAATCGCTCCGGGAAGGAAGGATGACGTTGACCGGCTGGGGACCGTACCAGCGGACATGGCAGAAACGTTCCAGGAAATCGTAGGTCGCGTAACAGGTCCCTTGCTCGTCGAAGAGCCCCGGCAATTCGATGAGCTCTTCTGGCCGGTCCTCGAGGCCCACGGTCTTCCAGTAGTCGATCACGTGTCGAGCGCCGGAAAGGGTGTGGCCCCCGGTGCTGTACCCCTCGTCTTTCAGGGTCTGCCCGGTTCTTTGCCAGTCCTTTCCCAGCAACACGATCGCATCCTCGCGAAACGCGATAAGATACTCTTGTGGACCAAGATCCACGACGGACAAGCCCAAGGCTCGAGTGGCTTGGCTGTCTCCCAGGAGAATCCTGGCGCCCTGGACAGGCTCGCCGCTTCGCTTCACCGGAAGGCGGGCCCCTGTCATGGCTTCCACGTGATACTGAAGCTCTAGGCACGCCAGTCGCGAGGCAGGGGTTTCGGTCTCGGGAAGAACCAAGGTGCATCGTGGCTTTCCATCCTTGACCAGTTCCATTCTGTGCGTGTTCTTCTCTGCTCGCGCGCAAGAGGTTCCGACAGAAAACGTCAAGATCCCGGATACCCAATGGATTCGTTGCACCAGGGTCCTCCTTTCCTCTGACAGGGGAAAGAGCGTGGATAGGACACTATAGCAGATTCAAAAACTTGATGATTGGAACCCCTCTGAAAACCCTTTCCCGCTGCGGCCGACGATGCACGCGCGCCTCGCCAGCCGGCCACAATCTAAGCCAGGATTGGCTTCACTGAATGTTTACCATCAGGGATCCCGTTGGGACCAAGATGAAGTGCTAGAATGATCGCAACATGTGACCAGCTTCAAGACAAGGAGACTTCAGCATGGCGTTTTCCGAGTTCGAGCGGGCCAGATATCAAAAGATCCTGGATGAGTACATAGAGCTGAGACGTCCCCCGGCGCATTTGCGAAGCCAGATTGATCTGTCCTCTCGCATGGACAGACGGAGCGTTGAGATTTTCGTGATAAGGCCATTCTACATCGATCCCAGTCAGAAGATGGAAGAGCCCATAGCCAGGGCCACATACGTGAAGAAGCGCGACATCTGGAAGGTCTATTGGCAATGGGCTGACCTCAAGTGGCACAAGTATTCTCCGGTCCCGGAGGTCGCGACCTTGGAGGATTTCCTAGAGATCGTCCACTCAGATCGACACGGTTATTTCTGGGGATAAAGGAAATCCGGCCTCGGGTTTACCGAAGCATGTAGAATGATGGGATCGATTGGAGGCAATGAGATGGCTGGAATTACGGTCACGGATCTGCGATGCGAATATCTTTCTTGTCCTTTGGGGCTCGATGTCGTTCAGCCCAGGCTGAGTTGGATTTGCGCCGAAGAGGATTCTGAGCAGAGGGGACAGAGACAAATAGCCTACAGGATCATGGTGTCCAGCCAGCGGGACACCCTGGCCGTGGATCAGGGGGATTTGTGGGACACAGGACGCGTGGATTCGGAGCAATCCATTCACGTGGAATACGGGGGCAAACCCCTTCGGGACGCGATATGGTGTTTCTGGAAGGTCAAGGTCTGGGATGCCCAGGGAAGACCCTCTCCTTGGAGCGAACCCTCACGCTGGCTGGTCGGTCCTCTGCAAGCCGGGGACTGGAAGGCCAGGTGGATCGTTTCTCCCGAGCCGCGGAACGGCGCGGAAGGAGAAGTCCAGGCCGGGTTCTCACTCTCCCTGGAAAACGCCCAGTGGATCTGGTTCGATGAGGGAGATCCTAGGGAACAGGCGCCCCAGGCCGGTGTCTGTTTCAGAAAGGATCTGACCCTTCCCATGCTCAAGGAGGTGGTGTCGGGACGTTTTCTCCTTTCGGTGGACGACGCTTCCCAGGTCATGGTCAATGGACGACCTGCGGGCAGGACCCAGGACTATAGGCGATGTGTCTGTCTGGATGTAAGCGAGCATCTACAGCCTGGACTCAACGTGATCGCGGTTCATGGATGGAACAAGGCGCCGGGACCTGCCGGATTTATAGGCAAGCTGGAGGTTGTCATGGACGAGGGAGATCCCCTGGTCATGGTGACCGATGCCGGGTGGAAGGCATCGAAAACAGAGGAAAAGTCCTGGGCTGATCCGTCCTTTGACGATTCTTCCTGGACCCAGGCTCGGGCCATGGGAGAGGTGGGTATAGAGCCCTGGGGTCATCCCCAAAACGCGATCAAGGAGCCCACCCAACGCGAGCCCAGTCCCCTATTTCGTTCCTCTTTTTCCCTGGAAAAACCCATCCAGGCGTCCTGGGTTCATGTGGCAGGACTGGGCTACCATGAGCTGAGGGTCAACGGGCAGAAGGTGGGGCACCACGTCCTGGATCCGGCCCTGACTCGATACGATCGCAGGATTCTTTTTGTCACGCACGAGATCACAGATCTGCTCAGGCAAGGGGACAACGCGCTGGGGGTGCTTCTGGGCAACGGCTGGTACAACATGCATACTCGGGCCACCTGGGATTTCGATCAGGCGCCATGGCGTGCTCGTCCCTGTCTTCTGCTGCAGATCTACGTGCTCTTTCAGGATGGCACCCTTTCCTGCTGGGGCACGGACGAAACCTGGCGGACGACCCCGGGACCCATCGTGTTCGACAGCATTCGCAACGGAGAGGTCTATGACGCGAGAAGGAAGAGGCCAGGATGGGACCTCCCGGGATATGATGACAGCGATTGGACGCAGGCCGAAGAAATTCCGGGACCTGCCGGCATGCTGGCTTCGCAGAAGATGCCCCCCATTCGCGTGACACAGACGCGACGGCCCGTGACTGTCTCTGAGGTCAATCCCGGGGTGTTTGTCTTTGACATGGGACAGAATTTCGCCGGACGAGCCATGATCAAGGCTTCGGGTCCTGCAGGCACCGAGATCACCCTCAAGTACGGGGAACGTCTCGCCAAGGACGGCGCGGTGGACCCGTCGAACGGTGCGCATGTTCATACCGGGTCCTTTCAGACGGATCGATACATCATGAAAGGGGAAGGCGAAGAGATCTGGGAGGCCAGGTTCACGTATCATGGATTCCAGTACCTCCAGATGGAAGGATTCCCCGGGACACCTACCTTGGATCATGTGAGGGGACGCGTCCTTCACACGGACCTGGAGTCCGCGGGCAGTTTCGAGTGTTCCAACGACTTGTTTAACAACATTCAGCTCAACACGCTGTGGTCCTATCGAAGCAATTTCATGGGATATCCCACGGACTGTCCCCACCGAGAGAAGAACGGGTGGACAGGAGACGCGCATCTCGCGGCGGAGACCGGACTTCTCAACTACCGCGGCGCGTCGGCGTATGCGAAGTGGTTGGATGATTTTCGGGACGAGCAACGTCCCAACGGCGAACTGCCGGCAATCATCCCCACCAGCGGCTGGGGATATGGGACAGGACCTGCATGGGATGCTGCCTATGTGCATATCCCTTGGTATCTCTATCTGTATGAAGGGGATACGCGAATCCTGGCCGAGCATTATCATCGACTGGTCAAGCACGTGGCATACCTGGAAAGCCGGTCCGAGGACTCCATCGTGAGCTATGGTCTTGGAGACTGGTGTTCAGCCGCGAGCGAGACCCCGGCGGCCTTGACTTCGACCGCGTACTACTATGCCGACTGCGTGTTCTTATCCCGCATGGCCCAGGTCCTGGGCCGAGTGGTGGACGCTGACACCTACAGGAACAAGGCCGCGGTCATTCGCAGAGCGTTCAATAGGAACTTCTTCGAGGAGGAAAAGGCCCTGTACGATGGGGGGACTCAGACGGCCCAG